>WNFI01462386.1_pt1 | contig 139734 bp, 137 predicted proteins | sample 5400471 | NCBI WGS metagenome assembly WNFI01 (sample SAMN13153348, study PRJNA577476) | soil metagenome | isolation source: 100 cm saprolite on Douglas fir-dominated hillslope | place: USA:California | collected 2013-09-17
GATCTTCGACAGCACCACCGCCACCGTCTGCGGGTATTCGTTCTTCAGGAAGTTCGCCAGAACGCCTTCGTTCACGTTGGCGAGCTTGTCCCACATCGTGCGGCCGGCGGGACCGCGGATCTCCTCCATGATGTTGTCGACGCGGTCCTTGCCCAGCACCTTCTCGAGCAAGCGCTCGGTCGAATCGAAGGTGCCGACCAGCGAGCCGGTCGACGAGATCTGGTCGGCGAATTCGACGAACAGGCGCTCGATGATCGAGGAGTGGACCGTGCCGAGGTTCGACATGGTCTGTGAGAGCTCTTTGATCTCTTCGTCGTCCATCAGCGCGAACAGCTTGGCGGCATGCTCTTCGCCGATGGCGAGCATCATGATGCCGGCCTTCTCGGGGCCGGTCAGCGTTCGGTAGTCTTCGCGGACGCGCATGGCGGGTCACTCGCGACGGCCGGAATGAGGACAATTTTAGGTATTATGGCTCGGCGCGGGAGCAGCGTACGCCTCGTCGCGTGGGGGCACAACGCGGCTGTCCTGGCTCGTTTCACTCGACGACGATTTCGCCGACCATTCCGGCCCAATCATGATCGGCGCAGATGAGCTTGAAATGGCCGGCGCGGCGCGGCACGAGCAGGATGTCTTTCACTTCGCCGGGCTGCAGGACGACGTCCGTGCCGTCCCGGACGAGAATCTCGGGGTTCTTCACGTCCGCCGACTTCAGAAACTCCGGTGCCGTGAACTCGTGCATCTCCCGGCCGCGATTTTCGAGATGCAGCCGATACAGGACACCGGACCGAAAGCGCAGTTCGGCCGGCACAAACCGGTCGTCGACCAGCTGCTGGGTGACCGTCTGGGCGGCGTCCTGGGCGAACACGTCCGCCGCCCATTCGCCGGCGCAGATGCCGAGAACGAGGGCCGCGAACGCCATGACCGCGGGGCGGAGAGAGGCCGACATGCCTGCGTTATCCGGCCGCCACGCCCGTCGCGTCAAGGCCGCGCAAGGACTTGCGGCGATTCCGGTCGCTCCCGGTGGATCGGAATGCTATCCATCCGCTCTTCACGGCCTCTATCCATTCCAGCTCTTCTTTCTTCCCCGTGCTTCTCCTCCTGGTTCTGATCGCGGCCGGCTTCCTCGGCGGCGTGCTCAACGCGTTGGCCGGGGGCGGCGGCCTGGTTGCATTCCCGGCCCTGCTCTTCGCCGGCCTCAACCCGATCGACGCGAACGCGTCCAGCATCGTGGCCCTGATGCCGGGCAACGTCTCCAGCGTGTGGGCGTATCGCCGCAAGATCCTCGGCATCGGCGAGGTCAACGTGAAGCTCCTGCTCGCGCTGAGCCTGGTCGGTGGCCTCCTCGGCGCCCTGCTGCTGTTGTTCACGCCGAGCACCATCTTCGCGCGCATCGTGCCGTGGCTGATGCTGTTCGCCACGCTGATCTTCACGGTGGGGAATTTTGCGCCGCTGGAGGTGATCCGCCGTCTCGCGCTCGGGCCGCGCAGCATCCTCGCCGCGCATTTCCTGATCTCGATCTATGGCGGCTATTTCGGCGGCGGCATCGGGTTTCTGATCCTGGCGGCGCTGACCCTGTTCGGCATGCGCGACATCAACGCGATGAACGGCCTCAAGATGGCCATGGCCGGCGTCATGACCGTCGCGTCGATCACGACGTTCATCGCGGCCGGGGTGGTGCACTGGCCGGAAACGGTGCCGATGCTGATCAGTTCCGTGGTCGGCGGCTATGTCGGCGCGCATGGCGCGCAGAAGGTAGACCAGCGGCTGATCAAGGGCTTCGTCGTGCTGTTCGGCGCCGGCATCACCGCCTATTTTTTCTGGCGCGGCGTCTGACCGCCTCAAGCCGCCGCAGTTTGCTGCGAGCGGCTTTGTCGCTGGCGGAGTGCCAGAAGCCCGACCAGGGCGACATTGAGCGCATTGAACGCGATGCCGGCGGCGAAGGCCGGCGCATAGTAGCCGAAATGGTCGTAAAGCCGGCCGGCGAGCCAGCCGCCAGCGGCCATGCCCCAGCCGCTGCACAGGAGCAGGGCGGGGACGCGCCACGACGCCTCCGAGGCCGGGAACAGCTCGCGGATGGCCAGCACGTAGGCGGGAATGATTCCGGCAAAGCCGAGCCCGAACAGCCCCGACACCGCGAACAGGCCGATTTCGTCCTGGGTCAGCATCAGCGCGATCATCGCGGCCATCTGCCATGCCGCGCCGGTCAAGACGGTCAACACGCCGCCGATGCGATCCGAAATCCACCCCCAGAGCTGGCGGCTGAAGAAGGCCGTCCCCAGCAGCACCGACAGCATCGCTGCGCCGTGCGTCGCCGGAATCCCGAGGTCGCTGCACAGCGCCACGAGGTGACCCTGCGGCATCGCCATCGGCACGCAGCAGCAGAACGACGCCAGGGCCAGCAGCGCGAACACGAGATTGGGCGGCCAGCCGAGAACCGCCGGGCTGCGCCCGTGCCGCGCCGCGGCGTCGGCGATCGCGTGGACCTCGGCGGGCGGCGCCTTGAGAAAAATCGCGGCCAGCGGCACGACCGTGACGATCTCGAAAATGCCGAACAGCACCATCGTCTCGCGCCAGCCATACGCCTCGATGAGAGTTTGGAACACCGACGGCCAGACGGTGCCGGCCACATACATGCCGCTGGAGATGAGGGCCAGCGCCGTGCCGCGCCGGCGATCGAACCAGCGGCTGACATACACATAGAGCGGCGCGTTGAGCCCGGCATTGCCAAGCAGCCCCATCAGCACGCCATGCCCGACATAAAGCTGCCAGACCTGGCCGCCGGTCGACAGCCACAGCCCGGCGCCGATCATCACGGCACCCAGGATGACGGTCCAGCGCGCGCCGAACCGGTCGGCGAGGCGGCCCAATGGGATTCCGCCGAGCCCCGAGCCCAGCCACACAAGGGCGCTGGCGAGCGCCGGGACGGAGCGGGCGCTGCCGACGTCGGCCGCAATGGGCTTCAGCGCCACGACCGCGACATAGGGTGCCCCGAAGGCGATCGACATGACGGCGAGTGAGACGGTGGCGACCACCCAGGAAGTTCGCGTCTCGACACTCGTCATGTTGCGCCGCACACATGCTGACGTCACGGGGGCGGCGACCATAATCGGGGTCGCGGGCGATGTAAACCCGAGCGGACCATCATTTGGCCCGCGGGCGATCGCGGATAGGCTTAGATGCGGCGGCGGCGCGGCAACGGAGAGCGGAGCGGCTTGGCGCGCACGCTCTGCCCGGTCAGGCCTTCGATCGCATCGACGATCTGCTCGAATTTTTGCGCGTCCTGATCGTTGCCGGATTCGACCAACGCGCTCGCCCATTGGGCGGCATAGTGTGCGGCGTTCTGCCCGTGCTGCTGTACCAGCATGGTCGCGGCCTGCTCTGTGTCCAGATCGTCCACCATCTCGAATTACCCATGTTGTCCCGACGCAAACGCCGGCGAGTTCTGGCGCCGGCGCGTACGTAAGACGTAGGTGCGACGATGCGCTTTTGGCTGAGACAATTTAGTGGCCGCGCGATGAAATCTTTCTTAACAAACGGGCTCTCGCGAGGCCTCCCTCAACCCCACGTTGCTCACAAACGTGGCATCTTGCGCCCATTGTTTGTTGCTTGCTGGGCCGGGTCTGGCGAGCGAAGGTGGGCCGATCGCCGGATCCAGCACGCCCATCCGCTGTGCAGCAGCGACGGACCCCAGAAGGCAGTGCGGAGACCGGCGATCACCAATTCGGGTCCACTCAGCGAGCGTCGGCGGCAATGAGCGACATGGTGGTGATCGAGCCGCACAGCATCCTGCTGTTGCTCCTGGTTGGCTTGATCGCCGGATGGCTCGCCGGGACGCTGGTCCGCGGCCGCGGGTTCGGCGTGATCGGCGACATCATCGTCGGCATCGTCGGCGCCTTCGTCGGCACGTGGCTGCTGGCCAAGTTCGGCATCGTGATCGGCGGCGGCATCATCGCGGAAATCATCAACGCGACCATCGGCGCCGTCGTACTTCTCGTCATCATCCGCATCATCCGCAGTTTGTAAGCGCGGCTCGGCGGCGCGCCCGACTCTCGGGCGCATCTTCCGCTTGTGTTCGCCGGTCCGCTGCGCTTTGCTGAACCCCGCCCAAGGCGAGAGAGGGACGCATGCGTGGACTGAGCCTGAAAGAAGCCAATGCCGTGATCAGCGGAACGTTCGCCGAAGCCGCGAAGCGCAAGCTTCGGCCGGTGAGCGCCATCGTCTTGGACGCGGGGGGCCGCGTGAAAGCGTTCCAGAAGCAGGACGGGTGCTCGCTGCTGCGCTTCGAGATCGCCTATGGCAAGGCATTCGCCTCTCTCGGCCTCGGACGGCCGTCGCGGCTGGTGCTGCAGAAGGCCAAGGACAAGCCGCTGTTCATGGAGTCGGTGGTGAACCTCGCCGATGGGCCGATCTTCCTGGAGCGCGGTGCGCAGCTCATCCGCGATCCGTCGGGCGAGGTGATCGGTGCCGTCGGGGTCACCGGCGACACCGGCGAGATGGACGATACGTGCGCGATCGCCGGCATTCACGGCGCCGGGTTGAAGACCGACGATGATTTCAAGGACGGCGAGCAGGTGCAGGCGCTGAATATCAAGAACGACGATTGGCCGCGCGGCGTCTAGGCGCGCGCGGCGTCGCCAGCAAAGGACATCACATGGATCTGGGAATCGCCGGCCGCACGGCCATCATCTGCGCGTCGCGCAGCGGCTTGGGGAAGGCCTGCGCCGAAGCGCTGGCCGCCGAAGGAGTGCACGTCGTCGTGAACGGGCGCGACCGCGGCCGGTTGGCGGATGCCGCCGCAGACATCCGCAAGGTCGCGAAAGGCGACGTCCGTGAAGTCGTCGGCGACGTGACTACCGATGCCGGGCGTGCGGCGCTGCTCGCCGCCTGTCCGCAGCCCGATATCCTGGTGAACAACAATGCCGGCCCGAGCCCGCGACCGTTCCTGGAGATCGGCAAGAACGACTGGCTGGCGGCGATCGAGGGCAACATGGTGGCCGCGCTGATGCTGATACAGGCAGTGTTGCCGGGGATGCGCGAGCGCCGCTTCGGCCGGATCATCAACATCACATCGGCGATGGTGACCACACCGCGTCCGCATATGGGACTGTCGTCCGGCGCCCGCGCCGGCCTGACCGCGGTTCTGAAGGGTCTCTCATTCGACGTCGCGCGCGACAACGTCACCATCAACAACCTGCTGCCGGAGCGGTTCGACACCGACCGTCAGGTCCAGATGGCCAACGCGGCGATGAAACGCGAGAACATCAGCTACGCCGAGGCCCGCAAGCGCCAAGTCGAGTCGATCGCCGCGCGCCGCCTCGGCGACCCGCGCGAATTCGGCGCCGCCTGCGCGTTCCTGTGCAGCGCGCTGGCCGGCTACGTCTCGGGCCAGAACCTGCACCTGGACGGCGGCTCGTACCCGGCTTTGGTCTGATTGCGACTAGACGTCTTCGCTGCCGCCGAAGTCGCTGCCGGGGTCCGTATCGACGTTGTCGTCCGACGGGTCGTAGCTGGCGTCCTGTACGCCGTCGCTCTGGTCCGGGCTCGACGTGTCGGACGCGTCGGTCGTGCGATCGTTGCCGCGCTGGTCGTCGCCGTAATAGTTCGTGACATTCGTCTCGTAGACGTTGCCGCCGGGGCCCATTCCGCCCCCGCCGAAGCCTGAGCCCATGTACGGGCCGAACGGGCCGGGATTGTGGAACAGCAGGCCCTGCAACCCTTGAAAGAGCAGCGCGCCGCCAGCCACGCCGGCGGCCGTGGTCAGCGCCGAGCCAAGAAAGCTGCTGCCGCCGCCGAACCCTCCACCGCCGAACCCGGGTCCCGCGGCCGTGGCTGCGGCCGGAGCCGGGGCGGTGATCGGCACCGAGCTGCGCTGGGCCGCCTGCTGCGGTTGGCCCGGCTGGGCGGTACCTTGGGTATTCCACCGGTTGCGGCCCAGGAGGCCGCCGAGGAAGCTAGTGCCGCCGGCCGGCTGCGTCGAGGCCGAACCGCTGGCGAGCTCTTTTTCAAGCTGCTCGATCCGGGCCTGAGCGGCATTGAGCGCGTGCTCTTGCACCAGGACCGTCTGCACAAGCTGGTAGGGTGCCGACGGCTGTTCGGCGACGCGCGCCCTGATCAGCTCCTCGGCCTCGCGATCCTTTTGGGGCGGCTCGGCGGCCTTGAGCCGCTGGACCAGCCCCTCGATCATTTCACGTTCTTGTGGCGTCATTGCACTCTCCCTGGCTTGTAAGCCTGCCCCACGTGCCCGACATTTGGCCCGTCGCCGGCCCAGGTTCAAGACGGCCCGAGGTATGGGTTAACGTGGCGCCGGGCGGTCGCCGGCGGTCTTCAGAATTGGCGCTAAGGGGCGATGACAGATGGCAATTGCCGCGGCGGCAACAGCCGCAATACCGGCAATCAGGACAAAAAATAGTGGCTTATCCAGGGCAGTCCACAGGCTGCCGAGCCAGCCGGCCATGAAGTTCCCGACGAAACTGGTGGCCAGCCACAGTCCCATCATCATCGACAGCAGCTTGGCGGGTGCCAGCTTCGAGACCAGCGACAGCCCGATCGGCGACAGATAGAGCTCGCCCAGCGTGATCACGACAAAATAGGCGAGAAGCCACAGCCAGCTCGCCGTGCCGCCGCCGGCGCTCCATGCGGCGAGCGCCATGATGAGATTGGCCGCGGCGACGCCGAGGCAGCCGAGCGACATCTTGATCACGGTTCCGGGCTCGCGGCCGCGGCGCGCCTGGCGGGCCCACCAGCCGACGACGAGCGGGGTGAACGCGAAGATCATGAACGGATTGAAAGCCTGGAACCAGGTGGTCGGGATCTCGCCACGCCACAGCAGGAGGTTCACGCTGCGATCGGTGTTCGCGTCGGCCCACAGCGCAATCGTGTTTCCCTGCTGCTCGTACGTCGCCCAGAACAGCGTCACCGGCACGGCGAGAATCAGGAGGGCGACAATCCCCCGCCGCTCGTCACGGCTGAGCGGCGCGCGCTCTTTCGCCGCGGCGCGCAGCTTATGCAACTCGTCCGGGGGCAAGTTGCGGAGTGCTGCGAGATAGATCGCCAGACCGATCAGCATGCCGACGCCGGCGGCCGTGAAGCCGTAATGCCAGCCGAGCTCCTCGCCAAGAGTGCCGCAGACAAGCGGTGCCAGGAACGCGCCGAGATTGATGCCGACATAGAAGATCGAATAGGCGCGGTCGCGGCGCGGATCGCCGGCGGCATAGAGTCCGCCGACCTGGGTCGAGATGTTGGGCTTGAACGCCCCGTTGCCCAGGATCAGCATCAGCAGCGCCAGCAGGAACAACTGTTCGGACGCCATCATGAAATGCCCGGCGGCCATCAGGCTGGCCCCGATGATCACGGTCCGGCGCTGGCCGAGCACGCGGTCGGCGAGCAAGCCGCCGAAAATCGGCGTGAGATAAACGAGCCCAGTATAGAGGCCGTAGATCTGCGAGGCCAGCGGCTGAATGTCGAGCGGCCCGAACAAGGCCTCGAGCCAGCCCTTCAGGACGTCCAAGCCAAAGACGCTGTGCGCCTGCGCGGGCTGAAGCAGGTATTTGACCATGTAGAGCACGAGCAGCGCCCGCATCCCGTAGTAGGAGAAGCGCTCCCACATCTCGGTCGCGAACAGGAACGTGAGTCCGCGTGGATGGCCGAGCAGGTCTCCGCCAGCCGACACGACGGGCGCGGCGGCAGGTGTCGAACCACTCATTCGGCGGCAGGAGGCGAGGGGGAGAAAAAGCGCCGCCGCTATTTCGGCGGATTCAAATCGTAGCGCAGCGAGAGGACCGCGGCGCGGTCGCGCTCGGACCCGGGGAGGTCGAGATTGTCGGCGAGCGGCATGTTCGGACGCTGGGTGTTCGCGAACCTATAGCCGAAGTCGAGCTTCGTCCCCTTATCGATCGTGTAAGCGAAGCCGGCCAGTCCCTGATAGGCCCGTCCGCCCTCGGCGCCGTTATCGAGGAAGGCGCCGGGCCGCCCCATATCGCTGACGCGCCCCGCAACGCCCCCGAACCCGAGCCCGATATAGGGCGTGAACGCGGATTTGGGTGTCACGTCGAAGAGGATATTGCCGGGCCGCGACGCGTCCTTGTCAGCGGAGGCGGCGGCTTTGCCGGCATCCGCTTCGTCCGCCGGCTTGGTGGTTAGATTGCTCAGCGACAGCCCGGACAGGATATTGGCGTTGGAGTGGTGGGAAGCGGCCGGCTGGCGCGGCGAGATGTCCGATCCCACGGGAACGGAGGCGAGAGCGGAGTAGTTGACCGTCACGTCGCGCCGCGGGTCGACGGAGGAGCCTGGCTGGGCAAACGCGCCCGTGGCCAGCAGCGCCGCCAGCGCGCCAGCAAATGCTTCGGTCAAAAGACGGTGCGAACCACGCATCCCTCTCGTCCCGTCGCTATGTTCGTTGTCGCGGCCATCCCCCGCCCAGGCCACCTCGCCCACCCGTATAACAGGCAGGGGGCGTAGGCAAGCGGGATTTGTGTGGGGCCGGGCGCGGTCCCCGTCAACGGGACAGGCTAGAAGCCGTAGCCGTAGCGCAGGCCGAGATTGCTCAAACCGGCGTTATGCTTGGTCAAACCGGCGTCGGAGATATGGTCGCCGAACACCGAGATGCTCTGCCGCGGCAGGAATTGATAGCCGATTTCAACGCTCTCGCGGAACAATACGCGCGATCCCAGCTGCTTTTTCTTGGGATCGGAGCTCTCGAGAGGCCCGTCATGGACGGCACCGCCGAGGCTGCCGTTGAGGTAAATGCCGTCGCTGGCGGTGAAGATCTGCTTGAAGTCCAGGATCGTCCAGGTCAGGCCCAGATACGCCTGATCCGTATTTCCCTGCGTGTTCACGCTGCCGCCGATCATCGGCCGCGGCGCGAAGATCCATTTCAGGAAGTCCGGCGATCCGAACAGGACCTCGCCGTTGATGTCGACGCCATTCTCTTTGTGGTGCCCACCGATATTCACGTCGTGGGCAAGGACGCCGACCTTGACCTCATCGACGATGCCGTCGGTCGCACGGGCCGCGCCGCCGATCCCGGTCACCAGAGCACACGCAACGACACCCGCAATCGCCGCACCGAAACGCTGACCTACCGACATCCGCTGTGTTCCCCCGAATTCGCGGTCTACGCGTGACCGAGTCGCGTGTAGCGATCGATCAGCCCGACTGTGGTTTTTAAACGTTTCCAACGACATCGTCTAGGGATCAAGGTTTTCCCCGAAAAACCGGCAAAATCTTCGTCCACAGCCCGCAGGGCGTGACATTTTTGCCACTGCTGGAGCGGGAGGTTCGTGGGCGATTGCGTCCTTTTCTGATATCTCTCCGGCTTTCGTCGGTCTTGTATGATCGCGCTGGGAGGAACCATGACAGCATTGCGCAATGTCGCGCGCGAGCGGCTCGAACGAGGCGAGCTCTCGATCGGCCTGGGCCTGCGAATGGCTCGTACGGTCGACATCGCCAAGGCGCTGAAGACCTGCGGCTACGATTGGCTCTTCATCGACCTCGAGCACAACACGATGTCAATCGATACCGCCGGCCAGATCGCCGTGGCGGCCCTCGATTCCGGAATTGCGCCGCTCGTTCGGGTGCCCAGCCGGCAATATTGGATGGCGACCCGGGCGCTCGACGGGGGCGCGCTCGGCATCGTCATGCCGCATGTCGACACGGACGAGGAGGCGCGCGAGGTCGTGGATCACTTGCGGTATCCGCCGGCGGGTCACCGCTCCGTGGCCGGGTCGCTTCCGCAGGTGGATTTCAAGGCGATGAAGATCGGCGAGCTCACCAGCACGCTGAATGCGGCGACGCTCATCACGGTGATGGTCGAGACACCGCAGGCGGTCGAAAACGTCGACGCGATCGCCGCCGTACCGGGCGTCGATGCGGTATTGATCGGCACCAACGACTTGGCGATGGAGATGGGCATTCCCGGGGATTTCGCCAATCCGCGCATCGTGGGGGCTTATGAGCGGGTCATCGCGGCGTGCCAGAAGCACGGCAAGTTCCCCGGCATGGGCGGCGTTTATAACGAAGACCTGATGCGCCGTTTCATCGCGATGGGCATGCGGATGATTCTCGCCGGCGGCGACACGGGCATGATGATGCAGGCGGCGACGCAGCGCTCCGTATTTTTGCGTAATTGTCTCTAGCCGCAATTTAACCTTAATGTCGCGGTACAAGGCTGCAATGTCGCGGTACAAGGCTGCGCGGCTGCAACTGAATCTTTACTGGTCGGGGGTATGAATCGGCGCGCTGTCGCCCACCAGTATGGATTCAATCGAGATGAACAAACTGATTGGCGTGGTGATGCTTCTCTTTGTGATCGGCGCCGAGATCATCGGACTGGCGCACTGGCTCTCGCCGCCGGAGCTCGAATACGCCGAAAATTCACCCTCCGCTGTGGAGCGGAGCTTGGGCCGCTGAGTCGGCTGCGGTCCGCCAACGCGCGGCTCCGTCAGGCGCTCCCCCACACCTCGCGCGCGGTCTCGGCCACCAGGCGAAGCTTCTTGATCTCCTCGTCGACCGAGAGCTTGTTCCCGCGCTCGCCGCTGGCAAAGCCGCATTGCGGCGACAACGCCAGCTGCTCCAGCGGCACGTAGCGCGCCGCCTCGTCGATGCGCCGCTTGAGCTCGTCTTTGGTTTCGAGCTTTCCGCTCTTCGTGGTGACGAGGCCCAACACCACGGTCTTTCCCTTCGGTACGAAGCGCAGCGGCTCGAAGCCGCCGGCGCGCGCGGTGTCGTATTCCAGGAAATAGCCGCTGACGCCGATCTCGTTGAACAGCACCTCGGCCACCGGCTCGTAGCCGCCCTCGGCCAGCCAGGCGCCCTCGAAATTGCCGCGGCAGATATGCATGCAGACCGTCATATCGGGCGGCCGGCCGGCTATGACGCCGTTGATCAGCTTCGCGTAGGTGTGGGGAAGCTCGTCTGGATCCTCGCCGATCTTCTTCACCTCGTCGCGCAGCTTGGTGTCGCAGAGATAGGCGAAATTGGTCTCGTCGATCTGCAGATAGCGACAGCCGGCCTCGGCGAGGTCCTTGACCTCTTCGCGATAGACCCGGGCCAGGTCGGCATAGAACCCGTCCATGTCGGGGTAGGCGCTGCGGTCGATCCCTTCCCGGCCGCCGCGGAAATGCAGGATGGCGGGCGAGGGGATGGTGAGCTTCGGGACGGCCCGGGTTACCGATTTCAGGAACTTGAAATGCTCCACGAAGATGGGGCGCGGCCGGCCGAGCTTGCCGGTGACCGCGAGCGCCGACGGCGTGCGGTCGACGTCGCCGTCATGGGTGTGGAACTTTACCTTAATCTTGCCGGGAACGACCGCGACGTTCGCGAACGACGATAGGAAATCGACATGCCACAGCGTGCGGCGGAATTCGCCGTCGCTCGCAACCTTGAGCCCGATGTCCTCCTGCATCTTCACGGCTTCGCGGATCGCCTGGTCCTCGATGCGGGTCAGCTCGGCGGCCGGAATCTCGCCCCGCTTGCGGCGTTCGCGGGCCTCCAGCAGGGAGGGCGGCCGCAAAAGGCTGCCGACGTGATCGGCGCGAAAGGGCGGTGTCGTACGGGACGTCATGGTGATGCAAGAGGCTCCTGATTGATCGGCGCTGCGGATCACTCTGCGGCGCGCGCGCCGGCCGCCGCGAGCTCCGCCTGGATCATCCGGTCGATGAGGCGACGCGCCCAGACGGCGCCGCCGTCGATGTTGAGATTCGACAGAACTGCGTTCGGGTTCTCCTCCATCGTCCGCTGTTGTGCCGTCAGCATGCTCACGTCCTCGGCGACGATGGCGGCATTTCGCTCACGCGTCTCGATCGTCAGCTTTGCATCGTCCAGTTCGTAGTTGCGGCGGACGATCCAGAAGAAATGGGAGCTGCTCTCGGTTTCCGGGGTGATGAAGTGGCACACGCGGCCGGTGACGCCCTGAGCGCGATCGCCCTGCGGCGCGCCGGTGCCGGCGAGCGCGACGCCAACATCGAGCACGATGGCCGCCGGCGGCTCGAAATTGATGATCTGCCAGCGGTCGACCCGGCCGGGCCTGCCGAGCTGGAAGGACCAGAAGGGCGGGGGGTCGATATCCAGCATCCAGCGCTTCATCTGCACCGTGCGTTCGCCATGCACGACCTCGAACGGCGCGTTGGTGATGGCGCTGTGGCCGATCGACGTGCGATGCACGTAAGTCTCGTGCGTCAGGTCCATCAGGTTCTCGATGAGAAGCCGATAATTGCAGGCGACGTGGGTGGTGCTGCCCTCGCCAGCCCATCCCGGATCGTTCACCCAATGCATGTCCGGGATCGCCGCCGGGTCGGCCGCCGCACCGTCGCCCATCCACACCCAGACGAAGCCGTGTTTCAGTGCCACGGGGAAAGCGCGGACAGCGGCCGAAGGATTGACCGTTGCCTCGGACGGCATATGCGTGCAGCGGCCGTGCGCGTCGAACTTCAGCCCGTGATATCCGCACACGACTTCGTCGTCCTCGAGCCAGCCTTTGGACAGCGGCGCCAGCCGGTGCCAACAGGCGTCCGCGAGTGCTGCAACGTCGCCGCGGCTGGTGCGATACATCACGAGCCGCTTGCCGCAGATCGTCCGGGCACACAGCTGGCGATCGATCTCGTGATCCCAGGCGGCCACATACCAGGCGTTCAGCGGGAACGATCGTGGCTTGTCCATCTATCCCGTCCCTCCCGGACCTCGTTGCGCACAGCCTGCATGGGCTTGTCCGGCCCGTCAACGCCGCTCGGCCGGCGTGGTATGGTCGCCCCGGGGCAGACGGAGGCGCACATGAACGGTGGGCGGGCTTACAGCATCCGGGTGGAGGGTGCGAAGTATGGGGCGAGCTTCGGCTCGGCCCTGGCGATCGCCATCTCCTACACGAACAACCACTCGATCCTGTGGGCGATCATTCACGGGATTCTCAGCTGGCTGTACGTCGTCTACGCCGCCCTGTTCCTCTGACGGACGGTCGATCTATCGCCGCCGGCTGGTGTGGTAGCGCCGTAGCGGCCGGCGCGCGCCGCGAAATGCTCGCTGTTCAAAATAAAAAAAATCTGACTAGGATGTGGCCGGTCGTTTCAGCTCGCTGACATGCACGGTCGGGGTGCAGCTTGGGAGAGGGCACCCGCCGGATTTGCATAAGCTGTCCCAGATCTTCAATTCGATCCGCATGCGGCTCGTGCTGCTGGTCCTTGCCGTGGCGGGGCCGGCGGCGCTGACGACGGCGCTGTTGGTGAACGACGCGTACAGGCATCAGCGCGCCATCGCGGAACAGCAGCTTCTGGAAACGGCGCGCGCCCTGGCGCTGGTCGTCGATCGGCAGATCGGACAGGCGCAGACGCTGCTCGAGGCGCTGGCCACCTCGCCTTATCTGGAGGCCGGTAACCTGGAGGCGTTCGATCGTCAGGCTCGAGCGGCCATCCGCACCGACGGCCTCTGGCTCGTGCTCCTCGATCCCAATTATCAGCAAGTGGTGAACACCTCGGTGCCCCGTGGCACCTCATTGCCGGCGGTTCATCCGGAGCAGAACGGCATCCGTTGGGCCGCCATGCCGGAAACCAGGGTCCGGCTGTCGAACCTGATCACCGGCCAATTGCCGCATCAGCCGATTTTCGTACTGACGCACCCGCTGCTGCGCGATGACACGCTTGCGTACCACCTGGCCGTCGTCATCAAGGCCGACAGCTTGGACGGGATCCTCCGCGACCAGCACCTTCCCTCGAGCTGGATCGGCACGATCGTCGACCAGGATGGAACCGTGGTGGCGCGCACGGGCGATGCCGCCCGCTTCGTCGGAATGGAGGCGACGGCTGATCTGCGGAAGTTGATCACCCAGGCGAGGGAGGGCATGGGCGAAGTGGTTAGCCTCGAGGGGATCAGGACCATGGCCGCCTTCAGCCGCTCGCCCGTCTATCCGTGGACGTTCGCGATTGGCATGCCGGTCGCCGACTTTACCCGGGCGGCTCGCGCGCCGCTGATCTGGGCGGCGGCCATTGGCCTCGGCCTCCTGTCGTTCGGCATCATGATTGCGCTGTCGGTGGCGCGCGGCATCGCGCGGCCGGTGGAGCAGGTCGTCATCGCCGCGGAGAGATTGCGCCGCCGCGAGCCGCTCGGCGATATCGATACCGGTCTGATCGAAGTCGATCGGGCGGGGTTTGCGCTCCGCCGCACGAGCATGACGCTGCTGCGGCGCGAGACCGCGCTCCAGGAGCTCAACGCGACGCTCGAAAGCCGGGTGGCGGAGCGCACCGCGGAGCTGGCGGCCGCGAACGAGCGGCTGCGGGCGGAAATCGCCGAGCGCGCGCAGGCCGAAGAGCAGCTTCGGCAGGCCCAGAAGATGGAGGCGGTCGGGCGGCTCACCGGCGGCATCGCGCACGATTTCAACAATCTCCTGACCGGCATCCTTGGTAATCTCGAGCTGCTGCAGCGCCGTTTGGCGGGGACGGACGCTTTGCGATTCGCCGACCGCGCGATGAGCGCCGCCGAGCGGGGCGCCCGCCTGACGCGCCAGCTCCTCGCGTTTTCGCGCCGCCAGCACCTGCAGCCGCGTCCGCTCGACCTGAATGGGCTCGTCGACGGCATGATCGGTCTGTTGAGCAGCACGTTGGGCGGCAAGGTCCGGATCGAGCGCAAGCTCGGTCATAATTTGTCGCTTGCGATGGCCGACGCCACCCAGCTCGAGATGATCGTCCTCAACCTTGCCATCAACGCACGCGATGCCATGACGTCGGGCGGTACGGTGGTCATCGAAACCGCGAACGCAACGATAACGGCGGCCCGGCGCGAGGAGGATCCGCCGCCGGGGGACTACGTGACGCTGCGCGTCATCGACACCGGGGTCGGCATGGCGCCGGAAATCCTGGCGCGCGCCTTCGACCCGTTCTTCACGACCAAGCCCCCCGGCGAAGGATCGGGTCTCGGCCTGTCGCAGGTCCTGGGCATCGCCAAGCAGCTTGGCGGCGGCGTGCGTATCGAGAGCGCGCCCGGACAGGGCACCGTGGTGGAAATCTACCTGCCGCGCGCCACGCCCGCGCATGAGGTGGCACACGCCGAGGTCCCCAGCGAGGCTGAGCCGCCCGAGCCCTTGACCGGCATCTCGATTCTGCTCGTCGACGACGATGTCGAGGTCCGTGAAGTGATCGCGGACATGCTGGCGCAGATGAGTGCCGATGTCGTCGTGGCCGATAGCGGCGAGGAGGCGTTGACCAAGCTCGCCGAGGGTGCCCGCGTCGATATGGCGCTCATCGATTTCGCGATGCCGGTTCTCGACGGTGCCGCGACCGCGGACGAGGCACGGGCGATGCGGCCGCAGCTGTCGGTCCTGCTGATGACCGGCTACGCGGACATCAGCATCCTGCCGGATTTCTACACCGGGCGGTTGCTGCGCAAGCCGTTCACGGCGGCGGAGCTGTCGGAGGCGATCCTGGCGGTCGTCCCGCAATCCGTCTCCTCCTGACGCTCACCGCAGTTTCGGCATCACCTCGTCGGCGAACAGCTCCATGTTGCGCCGCGCCAGATGGTCGGGCATCACGTGGATGCAACGTCCTGCGTTCAGCCGTGCTCCTTGCCCTCGATCACGGCGAATTTGCGTCCCGCGGTCTCCGGCAGGAACAGCGCGAAGACCAAGCTTAGCGCGGCACCGATGACGCCGAACATCATGGCGTTGAACAGGCCGGTGGACTCCGCGATCTTCGGGACGAGAGCGGGCATGACGCTCCCGATCAGGCGGCCGGCGGTGAAGGTGACCGAGGTTCCGGTCGACCGGAGCTCGACGGGGAAGAGCTCGGAATACCACGGCCCGAACACGCCGATCGACCCTTGGCCGAGACCCCATAGGGCGTAGCACCAGAACAGCGACCAGGCGAACACCGATCCCGGATAATCGGCCCGGCCGAACAGATAGAAGGCCAGGAACGCGATGATGCACACACAGGTCGAACCGAGAATGGCGCCCTTGCGCCCGCCGCGGTCGCTGAAATACCCGGCGACCAGCATTCCGCTCGCCGAGAACAGGCACCAGATCAGCGTCACCTCGCGCACGACAACAGGGTTGGCGTGGAGGTCGCGGATCATCAGCGTCGGCATGAAGATGCTGATCGACTGATACGAGATGACATAGGCGCCGCACATCAAGGCGCCGACGACGAAGTAGCGGAGCGAGGCGCCGCGGAAGATCTCGAGCAGGGCCGTTCTTTCGGCGCGCTTTTCGGGCGGTAGACGGCCGGCTTTGCGCAGGCCGTCGTATTCGGTCCACAGCTTGGATTCCGGCATCTTCGCGCGCACGAAGATCATCAGGAACACCGGAATTCCGCCGAACAGCATGGCGGCGCGCCAGGATTGATCTTCGCTGAGATTCGTCAGCGCGAACGTCGCGACAAGGACCGCAATCGCGGTCCCGGCAGCCGACATGGCCTGCACGACGCCCGATCCGAAGCCGCGGCCGTGGCTGCGCCAGACCTCGTTCAGCAGCACCATGCCGGCTCCCCACTCACCGCCGACGCCGATGCCGGTGATGATGCGAAAGAGGAGGAGCGAGGTGAAATCCCAGGCGAAGGCCGACAGGATCGAGCCGGCGGCGAGCAGGCCGAGGCTCACGAGCAGCGCGTTCTTCCGGCCAATCTTGTCGCCGAGCCAGCCAATGCCGATGCCGCCGAGCACCGAGCCGGTCAGCGTCATCGACACGATCATCCCGGTCTGCGTCAACGTCATGCCGAGCGACCGCTGAATCTGCGTCAGCAGGAACGCCATGATGATCAGGTCGTAGAAGTCGAACGCGTAGCCGAGAAGCGCCGACCAGGTGACGAATTTGCGCTCGCGCGGAGTGTAGTCGTCGGCCGTCGCCGTGATCGTCGCCATGCGTCTCCCCCAAAGATTTTTGGCGCCGGACGGCGCTTGCTGTTCGGACTATAGCCGAAACGCTTCGACCGCCGCCACAAGCGGGCGGCGCGTCCCCATGAGAGGATGCTTAGCGCCCGCCGACCAGGTCGAGGACGAAATTGGCCCAGCGCAGCGCGGTCGCGCGGTCGCTGACCATGAACAGCGTCGGACCGACCGACAGGCCGAGGACGGCGGCGAACAGATAGACGCAGCCGTGCATCAGGCGCCGGGCGAATCCCGGGCCGGAGATCGGACGGGCAGCGCGCGGAAGGGTGGTGGGCATATCAGACTTTCGACAACGCCCGCGGGGCCGCGGGCGAGAGGTAGCACTGTATGGGACGTTCGGCGCATTTGGCATCGGGGCGAATCCCTAACTTGCGGCGGGAGTTCCCCTAGAGGGCTGAGCCTGTGCGTCGCCTCCGCCCGTCTGTTAAGCTTCCGCCGTCCGCTCCAGGGGAGAAACGCCATGAAAGCTTGCTGGTACGAGCGCACGGGTCCGGCCCGAGAGGTTCTGCAGTTCGGCGAGATGCCGACCCCGGAGCCCGGTCCGGGCGAGGTGCGCGTCAAGGTCATGGTGAGCGCGGTCAACCCGTCGGACACAAAAGCACGCAGCGGCTGGCGCGGGCGGCCGATGGCTTACCCGCGCATCATCCCGCATCAGGACGGGTCGGGCGTCATCGACAAGCTCGGACCGGGTGTCGCCGGCCGGCGCGTCGGCGAGCGGGTCTGGCTCTACATGGCGCAACGCGGCCGGCCCTTCGGAAGCCTGGCCGAGTACACGACCGTGCCGCAAGAGCGCGCGGTGAGGCTGCCCGACCCTGTGAGCTTCGAGGAAGGCGCCTGCCTTGCCATTCCGGCCATGACGGCGCACCGGGCGCTTTATGCGGACGGTGAGTTCGCCGGCCAGAACGTACTGGTGCAGGGCGGCGCCGGCGCGGTCGGATTCTATGCGGTCCAGCTGGCCAAGCTCGGGCGTGCGCGGACGGTGATCGCCACCGTCAGCCGCGACGCGCAGGCGGCCCAGGCCAAGAAGGCGGGCGCCGACCACGTCATCAACTACAGGAGTGAGCCGGTGGCGGAGCGCATCGCGCAGGTCACGGGCGCCGCTCTGTCGATCGACCGCATCGTCGAAGTGGCGCTGGGCGCCAATATCGACACCGACGTGGAGGTGCTGCGTCCGAACGGCGTCATCTCCGCCTATTCGAGCGACGCGGTGGCCGACCCGAAGCTGCCCTTCGCGCAGATGCTGGCGAAGGATCTCACGCTGCATACGCTGATCGTTTACGAGATCCCGCAGGCCGCCCGCGACGCGGCTGCCCATGATATCAACCGCGCCCTCGACGAGCGCAAGCTGATCCACCAGATCGCCGAGGTCTTCCCGTTCGAGAAAGCGGCGGCCGCGCACGACCGCATGGAGGCTGGCCGCGACATCGGCAAGCTGCTGATCCGCGTCGGCTGACGCGCCCGTCGGCCGGCCTCAGCCGAGCTCCTGGGCCTCTTTGGCGAAATCGCCTCGCGCGTCCTTGGCGAGCGCCGTGAGCGCCGGATAGGTGCTCAGCATCTCGGGCATGAGAATATCGAGCGGGACGTCGGCATAGGTGCCGCGCTGGCGGACATACTCCATGTGCTGCCGCCCGTTGCGATCATACGGGTGCAGGATGGCATCCGCGGCGCCGTCAAAATCCAGCGGGCGGATATGGAATTTTTCGCACAGGCCGAGATTGAAGGTCGGCGTCGCCTTCACCCAGCGGTCGCCCAGCCAGAGCTCGGTGATGCCGTGGTAGATGAAGACATCGGTGCCGATCAGGGCGCGCAGACGCGGGGTGGCCAGATGGTTACGGACGTCAGCGAAGCCGATGCGCGACGGAATGCCGGCGGCCCGCGCCGCGGCGGCGAGCAGCGCCGCCTTGCCGACGCAATAGCCGCGCTTCTCGGCGAGCACGGCGGAGGCGCGATACGTCGCCTCTTCGTCGAAGGCGCGATAGGGATCGTACAGGATCTCGTCGCGCACCGCGTAATAGAGCTTCACCGCCGCCTCGCGCGCCGGGAGCCCGCCGGCGACCCGCGCCGCGAATGCGACGACCGCCGGATGGTCGCTATCGATGTAGCGCCCCGGCGCCAGATAGGCGGCGAGAGGGGCGGGGATTGCGGCTGAGCGATCCATGGGGGCGGGAGATATAGAGCCGGGCCCGTTCGCGGGCAAGCGGGAAGCCCCCGGCGGCTGCCTGACATTCTGGAAACATAAATGCTCCCAGATACTTAGGCGTTTGTGGGCCGCCTGGGCTTGGATGGCTGCCGGCGTGTGACGCCGATCACATGCATTTTAGGGAATTCCGCTTAACGTATTTACCTCTGCAGGGAGAACCCCCCGGGAGTCGACCGTGAGCACGCTGTTTCCTTTCCCTGAACTTGTGATGCTGGCGCTGTTCGTCACCGGCCTGCTGTGGCTGATTATCGAACTCGCCATCAAGGATGTGCGGGCGCTCCACCGGATGCTCTCCGATGCCGAGGCGTTCGCTCGCGAGCCGGCGCGGCGGCTGGGATTTCGCGTCTCGCGTCTTCGGCCCGCCCGCGTCCTCGAGTTGCTGCACACGAAATTCGCCGCCGTTCGAGCGACGCGAAAATCATAATCGTCAAGGTCGATCAGTCGCCGGCGGCCATGGCCGCGGCCGGCGGTTTTTTGGCCTGTCCGGCCAGGAACCGGTAGTTCTGCGCCAACCAGGCGCGGCGCTCCGGATTGGCGAATTTCCAGAGAAACGCGTCGATCCAGTAATGCGCCAGCGTCAGCGCATTGGTGGTCGCCAGCATGATCCTGATCAGGTTGGCATCGCCCGTGTCCTGAACCGCCATCGTGTAGCGCCACAGGGCGGCGCCGGCGGTGAGGCACAGCAGGAAGAGACCGAACGGGATGACCGCCTTGAGGCCCAGCCGCCCTTGCGCCTTGCCGGCGGCGTGAAAGGCGAGGAAGACCAGATACTGGACGCCGTGCGCCACCGACCAGCTCACCAGCAGGAACAGCGGATGGTCGGAGATGTAGGCCGGCAGGAAGAAAAATACGCAGCCGAGATAAAGCGGCAGCGACAGCCGATCATAGCGATCGGCATGCCGCAGCACATGGATCACGGTCAGCGGCATGAGGATCGTGTAGATCGCGATCCCGCCGTACCAGCCGCGCGAGAATATCGGGTCGATGACAGCCGCATCGAGCGGCCAGGCATCCGGATGGAGCATCAGCCCGGGTGCGAACATGTGATAGCCGCCGAGCACGCCGGCGATGATCCCGGCCATGATGGTTCGGCGCTCGAACGCGTCCATGGGCCGGCGGTTGGCGATCCGGGTGGCGAATGTCACGACGCCGAGGTTCTGCCGCCCGAAATGCCACATGCTGAAGTGAACGTAGAACAGCATGTAGGCGAGCACGGCCCACGGCGGTGCGGCGAGCAGAATCGCGTAATTGAGGACGATCAGCGCCGCCGGTATCGCATAGATCGTCATTGCCGGGCGCCGGACACCGGCGAGATCCCGGCGGTCGACGACGAGATAGAGCGTCGTCAGCACGTGCGGCGCCGCGACCAGCGTCAGGATCTGGATCGCGGTTCCGGCGCAGCTCTGCGCCAATCCGTCGGCGTGCTGGTAAAGCACGGCGAGGATCAGGGGACCGATCGTGGCCCCGGCCATCAGCAGCAGAAATGTCCGACCCGAGACGAACGGTGTCAGCGCGCGACCCATTCCAGCCCGCTACCCATCTTCTTTTCGTTGAGACCACGCTACACCGGGCGCCCTTCGGGGCTCAGAAGGTTCAGCATGTCAAAAAATGGCTGGTCACGGTTCCGTCACGGCGGCGGCGCGGCCGGCGGGAACGAGCCTGGATGGGCCGCGTTGTGAGCGCATGCAACAGGCATCGTTGGCGAGGCGCGGTCGCGCCGGCGCCCAGCGCTCCAGCGGAGCCGCGCCATGACATCGATGCGGTCGAGCCCGATCCTCTGGGGGCTCGTCGCCGTGGCCGTCCTGTTGTTCGGCTGGTGGCTGTTCGGGCGACCCGATCGTGGGACCACCGGCGTCGTCAGCACGAAATTTCATTTGCTCGGCCCGAACGACAAGATCGTTATCGACGGCTTCGATGATCCCAAGGTTCACGGCGTCGCCTGCCACATCAGCCGGGCCCAGACCGGCGGCCTGAAGGGCGCCATCGGCGTGGCCGAAGACACCAGCGATGTCGCGATTGCCTGCCGCCAGATCGCTCCGATCCAGATCGCGGGCCGGCTCGAGGACGGCGAACGGGTCTTCGACGAGCGCCGGAGCCTCATCTTCAAGACGCTGCAGGTCGCGCGGTTCTTCGACCGGCAGCGCAACGTGCTGGTCTACGTCGCCTATAGCAACCGGGTGATCGAAGGCAGTCCCAAGAACAGTATCAGCTCGGTGCCGATCATGTCGTGGCCGGGCGGACCGCCGCCGGCGGACAGCGCGCAAAAGTAGTCCGCGTGCGCCGTTTTGCCGCGCTAACGGAACTCAAATTGCGCCGCCGTGTTTTTGTGAGGACCGCCAATTTCGGCGCTTGGCTGCGGCTTTAGGCCGCAGGCGCCACGCACAGGGAGGCAAGGACGATCATGGCATCTCCCACGGACACGGCAACGAGCGAGCATCAGAGCGGCTCCGATCTCGGCGCTGCGACGGAAAACTTGAGGGAGCGCGTCTCGACCCTGGCCGACCGGGCCAGCGAAGTGGCCGGCCAGGTGCGCGATCAGGCGGCGGCGGCCGCCTCGGACCTCGCCCGACCGATGAAGGAGCGGGCGCGCGATCTGGCCGAGGAGCAGAAGCAGGCGGGTGCGGACCGGCTGGGTGGCGTGGCGCGGGCGGTCCATCAGGCGGCCGATCAGCTCGACAAGGATCTGCCGCCCGAGGCCAGCCGGTACGTTCACCAGGCGGCGGCGGGCATCGAGCGGGTCTCGTCGGCGATCCGCGAGCGCAGCGTCGGCGAGCTCATCGACGAGGTGAGCGATTTCGCGCGCCGCCAGCCGGTGGCGTTTTTCGGCGGTGCCGTGCTGGCGGGGTTCGTTCTCTCGCGCTTCCTCAAGAGCTCGGCCGAGACCGGCCCCCGCGGCGGCTCATCCAGCGGAGCGCGCGGCGGATATACCGGCGAATTCGGTGCGGCGCCATATGAGCCGGGGGCGACCGGCGGAACGATGTACGGCGTTCCCAGCGGCGGAACGCCGACGGGTGGCGTCAATCCGGGTGCCGCCGGCCCCAGCATGCCGAAATAGAGGGAGAGCGTGATGACCACGATTCCGAACCGCGGCGTCCCTGACATTCTCGTCGAGTTGATGAAGGAATTCACCGCCCTGTTGCGCCGGGAGGTGCGCCTCGCCCGCGCCGAGATATCCGAAAAGATCAGCCTCGTCGGCGTTGGGTTGGGGCTCATCGTCGGCGGCGCGATCCTGGCGATGGCGGCGCTGGTCATCCTCCTCGAAGCGGTGATTGCGGCCCTGGTCGATCAAGGCGGCTTCACCCCGGCCGCCGCGGCGACGCTGGTCGGCGTCGTGGTGCTGCTGATCGCGGTGGCTCTCTTCGCGCTCGGCGTGTCGCGGCTCAAGGGCGACAAGCTCGCGCCGAAAAAAACCGTTGAGCAACTCCAGCGCGACGCCGCCGTCGCCAAATATCAGGTGACCTCCCGATGACATCCTCCGTTGACCGGCTCGAATACGAGGCCGAGAGTTCGCGCGCCCGCGTGTCGGAGCTCCTCGACGAGCTGCGCGGCCGCATCACCCCTGGCGAAGTGGTCGACCAGGTGATGGACTTCGCGGGCGTCGGCGTCGGCGGCGACTTGGTGCGCACGCTCGGCCGGCAGGTGCGCAACAATCCGCTGGCCTGCACCGTGATCGGAGCGGGCCTGGCCTGGCTGATGCTGTCGGACCGGCGCGGCAACGGTGCGGCCGCCGGGTCGGCGACCGGTCTCGGCCGCGCCGCCGAGCGGGCCACGGAGCGGGCGGCCAGCTATGCGGCGGGCGTCAGCGGCACCGTCTCCGAGACCGCGGCGGACGCGGCGTGGCGGACCGGCTCGGCGGCGACCGATCTGGCCGATCGCGGCAAGTCCGCGATGTCGGGCGCGGCGTGGCGAGCCGGCTCGGCGGCGAGCGACTTGTCCGACAGCGGCAGGTCGGCGCTTTCGGACGCGGCGTCCCGCGCCGGCGATGTCGCCGCGCGGGCGCGCTCCTCCATGTCGGATGCCGCGCGCGACATGACCTCCGGCGCGCAAGCCGCCGCCGGGGCGGCGACGGGGGCCGTCAAGGACTTTGCGGCGGCGACGTCGGAGAGCCTCCGCGAGACAGCCGACAGCATGCGGCGGGCGGCGGGCGAGACCGCGGGGACGGTGGCCGACACGGCCTCTGATATCGGCCACCGCGCCGCCGATGCGGCGTGGAATGCCGGCTGGACGGCCAGCGATGTCGGCCGCCGCGCCGGCACGACCATCTGGCATCTGTTCCAGGAACAGCCGCTGGTCGCGGCCGGGCTGGGCGTTGCTATCGGCGCCGTCCTCGGTGCGGCCCTGCCGGCGACCGAGGCCGAGAACCGGGTTCTGGGCGAGACCAGCGACGAGATCAAGCGCCGGGCGCGCGCGGCGGCCGACGAACAAGCGCGCAAGGCACGACGGGTCGCCGAGCAGGCGTATGAAGCCGCCAAGGACAGCGTCGCGCAGGTTGCCGAGACGGCCAAGGAGCAGGCGTCGCACGTTGCCGAGACGGCCAGTCATGCGGCCGAGGGAGAGGGCTTTCCGGCGGGAACGGTTCGCGCCGAGCTCGGGCGTGAGGGCAGTGGACGGACCGGCTCGCCGCAGGAGCATTCGCACACGCCGGGTCGATAGCGCCGGTCCGCGATGCCGTTCGGCGGGGCCCACGACAACATCGAGCCGCGGCTGCGAGCGCGTGAGGCGCGCCCCCCGGCCTGGGCGGCCGCCGGCCTGACCGCCCTGCTGCTGGCCTCCGGATTCGGCCGGCGGCGCTATCAGGAGGCGGCGCGCCGCCGATTGTCGGCCCGCGGCGAGGTTCCGCCGCAAGCCACCTCGCGCCACGAACGCGCGCGCGGCCGGCTGGCGAAGACGCCATCGGAGATCCCGCTCAAGGGCTGGAAAGACATCCTGGTGCGCGTGTATCGCAACATCTCGAACGATCGCATCGTCGAGATCGCGGCCGGCGTCACCTTTTACGCCATCCTGGCCATCTTCCCGGGGCTGGCGGCGTTCGTCTCGGTCTACGGGCTGATCGCCGATCCCAATACGATTTCCAGCGTGCTGAATTCGTTGTCCGGGGTTCTGCCGGCCGGCGTGATCGACGTGATCGGCGATGAAATGCAACATCTCATGTCGCAGCCGCGATCGACCCTTGGCACGACGTTCCTGGTCAGCTTCGGGTTGTCGCTGTGGAGCGCCAACTCCGGCATCAAGGCGATGTTCGACGCGCTGAACATCGTCTATCACGAGAAGGAGAAGCGCGGCTTCCTCAAGCTCAACGCCGTCTCGCTCGCGTTCACATTGGCGGCGATGATCAGCGGGGTGGTGGTGCTGATCCTCGTCGCCGTCGTGCCGGTCGCCGTCGACCGGCTGGGGACCTATCTCGGGCTGCACGAGGAGACCGCGTGGCTGGTGAAAGTTCTGCGCTGGCCGGTGCTTTTGGTCCTCGTCTCGTTTGGAATCGCGTTCCTTTATCGTTATGGGCCGAGCCGGGAGACCGCGCGGTGGCGCTGGCTGAGCTGGGGCAGCGTGGCGGCCTCGCTGCTGTGGCTGGGCGCATCCATGCTGTTCTCGTGGTATGCGTCGAGCTTCGCCACCTACAGCAAGACCTATGGGTCGCTGGGCGCGGTCATCGTGTTCATGACCTGGATCTGGATCTCGTGCATCGCCATCCTGCTGGGCGCTGAGCTCGATGCCGAGATGGAGCATCAGACCGCGCGCGACACCACCACCGAGGACCCGCAACCGCTGGGCGATCGCGGCGCCTACGTGGCGGACACGATCGGCGCCGCCCAGTCGTAAAGCGGCGCTACTTGGCGCCGGCGAGCTCCCACGCCATGGCGTCCGCCCCCGGCACGTAGGCCATGTTCGTCTGGTCGGGATTGCGATTGACGAGGGGCCGGGCGTAGAGCGGATTTTGCGTGCTGCGGATTTCGTGCTCGACCACGAACAGCGTCTGTTTGGTGTCGAGGTCGACGATGTCGGTGAACCGGAACTGATGCTCGTTGCTGAGCTCCGTGACGAGGCCGCGTTTCTCGAGCCGGGTCTGAGCGGCCGCGAAGTCCTTGATGTAGATCTGCACGTGATGGCCGTCATACGCCGGCAGTTCGCCGTCGCTCTCGCGGAACAGGAAGGACTGGTTCTGACCGACCGTGACGCGCGCGGCGCGGCCGGACTTGTCCTCGACCATGTCCACCGGCGTCTCGAGCAATTCACGATAGAAGCGCGCGATGCCGGGGGCCGCTCCCTTCGGCACGGTGAACTCGACATAGGGCATGCCGAGGCGGATCGGTCCGAACTCCGCTGCCGGCTCGTAGCAGCGGATCCGGTTTCCCCACGGCGAGACCGCTTCGACGAACCGATCCCGTTCGGTGAAGCCGAAGCGCGTGCCGGCGAGCGCTTGCGAGACCTTGGCGAGCCGCCGCAGAAGCGCCGCGCGGTCGGGCAGGACCAGTCCCACATGGCCCCGGACCACCTGTGGCCGGCCGGTCGGCATATGGAATTGGCTGCGGCCGACATTGATCCACATGTTGTCGGTGCCGGTCATCAGGAACGGATCGCGCGTCAGGCCGAGACCCGAGACATAGAAGATCGTCGCCACCCGCTGATCGGGAATCAGCACGTTGACGTGCTCGAGATGCACGATATTGCCGAGTGCCATGCGCGAGCCTCCTGCCATGATAGGCGCAGTCTAGCGCGGCGACGGGCGCGCCGCGATGGCTTTGCTGGGGCGGGCCTCTCGCCGCCGCTTAAGCGCCCAGCGGCGGCGCGAAGAAGCAGCGCATGGTCGAGCCGTCCGGCCAGCAGGCCCAGAAATCGTCGTCATCCGAGGGCAGCACGTTGCCAAACGGGACGGTCGCGGAATGGCCATGATATTCGATGACATAGCCCGCCGCGGTCAGCGAGACCGCGCTTTTGGGCAGGCGTTTGCAGTCCGAGACGCCGCAACAGAAGACACCGGCGGCGGACCGGAAGCCGCCTTGCCGGATCCAATCCGCATCGCCATGCGGCCAGGCGGCGGATGACAGCAGCAGGACAAAAGAAGTGCTAAGAATCGCAAGCCAGCGGCGCGTAACCATGAGTGGCCTTTTCTTCCCCCGCACTGCGCGTGCCTAAATAGAGGCACGCTCAGGTCGGCAACGCGGCACCCCCCGGACCCGTTCCATGCGTCGGCTGCAGCCGCCGCGTGCGTTGGGCAAAGTGCCGCTTTATGCGAGATCAGACCTTGGTTTTCTTGCGCTTACGGGCGCTGGAATTTTTGCGTGACTGCTGCGGCTTGGCGGCCGGCCCGGCGCTATCGGCGGTCAAATCCAGCCGCTCGTGCCAACCGGCGATCGATTCCTCGGGATAGCGGTCGAAGCACTTGTCGCGCGGCCCGATCTGGGGTTCCACCCAGGACGGCTTGAACTTCAGCATGAGGTGGGTGTGCTCGGGCGGGACGGGCAGCCCGGTGTCGATGGCCGAGGCGAACGGGTGCACGAGCTCCGGCCATTCGGGACTGAACAGCCACAGCGCCGAGCCGCAGCGTTTGCAGAAGTGACGCTGCGCCGTGCTCTGCTCGGCCCGCCGGTCCTCGGGATTCTTGATGCGCGCGCGATAGATGGTGATGTGCCGGCGCCCGTCGACCTCGAGCGTTTCGGCGTCGCCGCTGACATTGATCGCATAACCGCCGCCGCCCTGGGTCTTGCGGCAGATCGTGCAATAGCAGCGCTGATAGGGATAGGGATGTCGCGAGGTCAGGCGGAAGCGCACCGCCCCGCAGTGGCAGGATCCGTCGAGCAACATACACCTCCTCCGTCGGCTACATCACGAAGCGCAGCATGAGGTCGCCAAGGCTGAGCAGCAGCTCGAGCCCGATCAGGCCGATGATGTACCACTCCAGCCGCACGCTCCGCTGGTTCTGCACGAGATCGAGCAGGGTATCGACCGTCTTGCCGATCAGGGCGAGCTTGCGTTCGAGCGCGTGGCTGCGCTCGGCCAATTCGTACTCGTCCTCCAGCCGCGAATAGAGACGCTCGAGCTCCGGATGATCCCACAGGACGTCCGGCTTCTCCTCCAGTTCGACGCGGCCGACCATCCGGTGCTGGGTCAGCAGAACGCGTCCGATGTGCTGAAGCAGCTGGCTCGGCTGCGAGCCGGTACGGCCGGTCCGTTGCAGCCGATCCGCCAGCGGCTCGATCTGATCGAACACGCCGGCGATGCGCGCCTCGTAGTGCGACAGGATCAGACTCTTCGACAAGACGTTGGCGACGATCTGAAGACGCTCCGGCGACGCCTGGCGAAGCGAGATGCCGCCCGACGGATCCACCTGGTCTTCGCGGTCGGGGTTGATCAGGATCTGGATCTGGTCGATCTCCGGCGTGTCGAGCGGATTGACGACGCGCGGCTTGAGCGAGCGGACGATCTCGTCCTCCTCGATCGGCGACAGGCCGGCGAAGACGGCGACGCCGTAGCGAAACAGGAAGGCGATTCCGCGTTCACCGAGCCGCAACGTCAGCGGCGTCATGGCAATGGTGTCGCCACGCTCGAGGCCGCGGGTGTCCAGCCGCTCGCCGAGGAGCAGCGCGCGGACCGGGAACGGAGCCAGGGCCTGGGGCAGCGGAGCGTTTGCGTCCATGACCGGTCGATGAGATGCCCCCGGCACCTGACTGACAAGTGACGCTTGCGCGCCTTTCCCGCTCACAGCCAGGAAAAGCAGGCGTTCCCCAGTCCGGTGCCGATTGTGAAGATGCCCCAATTGCTTACGTGCTGCATGTGGGGCAGTTCGCTGAGCCCCTGGACGACCGCGTCATTGTGCAGGACCGGCCGCGGGCGCTGGCCGGCGAGCTCCGGCACGCCGGCGGCAAGGCGCTCCGCCAGGTTGAAGTCCGGGTCCTCCCAGTTGCCAGGCAGGTTCTGCGTGCCCGCGATGATGTGACCGTCGGCGCGAAGGACACCCGGACAGCCGACGCCGATGACCGGCGACAGACGGCGGCCTTGCGCGGCGGCGGCGGCGAGCTCGCCCAGCATGCGGCACAAGCGATCGATAATCGCCTCGCGCGACGCCCGATCGCTGCGATGCCGCCAGACGTTGCGCTTCAGCACGCGCGCGCGCAGCCGCGCGTCGTCTCCCGTGGGCCGCACGTCGAGCAGGCCGACGCGCATCTTGGTGCCGCCGAGATCGACCGCCAGCATGCTGTCCCACTCGCTCGGCCAGCGGCACACGAGATAGGCGGCACCGATCAGCCCGGCTTCGTCGGGTGGATGATGGATCGGCTGCAGCCGCGGACCGGTGTCGGCCAGGATCTCGCCGGCGCGCTCGATGACGCAACGGCCGAACCCGCTGCCGCTGAATCCGCCGCCGATCGCGAGGTGCTCGACGCGTCGCCATTCCGCGAGCTGTCGGAACGCGCGCACGACGCCGGCCAGACGGTTCGCGAACTCCTCGATGGCCTGGCGAAGCAGGGCCTTGGTCGTCGGGGCGCCGTGATTGAGCTCGTTGTCGAGCCGCTCCTTGGTGAGCTTCCCGGTGGGCAGGCCGTCGAACGGATCGCCGCCCTCGGCGCGCATCTGCGCGCGCAGTCGCTCCAGCACGTCGGCGAGGGCGCGGTCATTCGCCTGGTCGCCGATGAAGGCGGAGTCGCTGTCGCGCAGCGCCACGTTGTGTGACAGAACGATGACGTCGCAGAGTCTGGTCGCCCCGTGATCGGCGATCCATTGCGCTGTCGATTGCTCGTTCATACCGCGACCGCTCATCTCGTGTAAGCCGGCCGCCCATCGAAGCCTCACGCCTGTCCGGCTGTCATGAGTCAAAATCGGGCCGGGTCGCGGGGACCCTCGAGGCTTGCTAGTCCGATGGCGCTACGAGGTTTTTTTTGGGCCCCACAGCTCTTCGAGCCGGCGGTCGCGTCCGCAGGCATAGCGGTAGTAGTTGTAACGAACCGGATTCTTGACGTGATACTTCTGGTGATACTCCTCGGCCGGCCAGAATTTCGACGCCGGGATGATTTCAGTGACGATCTTCTGATCGAACCGGCCGGAGCGCTCGATCGTCCGTTTCGAGTCCTCGGCGAGCCGCTTCTGCGTGTCGTCGGTGGTGAAGATCGCGGAGCGATATTGATTGCCGTGATCGCAGAACTGCGCGTTTGCCGTCAGCGGATCGACGTTGCGCCAGAACAGGTCGAGCAGGTTTTCATAGGTGATCTTCGCGGGATCGAACACGACGCGCACCGATTCGGCGTGGCCGGTGCCGCCGGCCGATACTTCTTCATAGGTCGGATTCTCCTTCGTCCCGCCGGTGTAGCCGGAGGTGACCGAGACGACGCCGTTGACGCTGTCGAACACCGCCTCCTCGCACCAGAAGCAGCCGCCGGCGAAGATCGCCGTGGCGGTGCGCGCCGGCGGGTCCGCGGCGCGTGCGCCGGCGCCGGCGATGGACGCCGCGATTGCGAGCATGAGGACCAAGAGGCGCTTGGACATGGACAGCTCCGTCGCCGACGGTTAGGGCGGCAGCCTTATGTGCTCATGCCGCCGGCTCTCTGCCTAATTCGGCGGAACCGGGATATTGGTTACAGGCCCGATGACGCCCGTGAGTGAAAATCGTGGGCCGGCTCGGACGCCAGCCCGGCACACGCGTCGTCGAAAGCCAGATCGAGCCGCGCGTTCACGCCGCGGCAGCCGCCGACGACATCGCGCGCCCATTGGACGTATTCGCGTTGCCGCTCCACCGGCCAGTCGGCGGGCGGGCTTTGCCGCAGCGCCCGCAGGTTGCTGACGATGTCGGCGATCTTCACCATTCGCGCCCGCGGCGATTTGTGCGGCGAGTTGACGATCTGCAGCCGCCTGCGCTCGGCGGCCGGCAACGTCTTGTCGTCGGTGAGTTCGAGCACGAGCGCCGCCACGCCGACACCGAACTGCGCGGCCAGCTCGTCGGCGCTGACGCCCTGCTCCTCCACCAGGTCGTGCAGCAATCCGGCCACCACGAGGTCGGGATCTCTTCCGTCGCTCGCCTCGGCGAGCAAGGCCGCCACTTCGAGCACGTGATTCACGTAAGGCTCGCGGGCGGCGCCCTTGCGACGCTGCGCCTTATGCCTGTCGGCCGCGAACTGGGCGGCGCGCATGACCAGCGGCAGCGACGGGATGGGCTGCGGCGGCTTGGCCTCGCGCTCGGCGGTCGGGGGCGTCGGGTGTGGGGCCGCGGCGGTCGCGGGCGAATGACTGGGCCGGGCGGTGCCGTTGACGCCTTTCACCTCCGGCCGCGGAGCCGCGGCGGGGCGGGCGTCTTCGCGACGGCTGTCCGGCGGCGGCGCCGCCTTGATCGGCGCCGCCGGGGCGTTTTGAGCCGGGCGGCTTTCCTGGCGATTTTCCTTTTGCGCCGACTTGAACTTGGGCTCGATCTTGCCGCCGTCGAGTTGTCCCGTCTGGGCGTTCAGCCGTTCCTGCAGCCGCTCCGCGAACTCGCGATCGCGCTGGGCCTTCATCTCGGGCGAGAGGGGAGGGACCGGGGCGCGCTGGTCCGCCGGCCCGTCACCCCGCCGCTTCTTCCTGAAGAGTCCAAACATCTTGCCCTCTTCCTCTATCGGCTGCGGGAGCGGAGCGCAAATGACAACCGCGCACGACCTCGATAGCGCACTACCTGCCTACAGCAGGTCACCGCCTGGACCCCTCTCTAACGTTACAAATGCGGCTTTTCTTCGTCCGAATTGCGGTAGCGTTCACTCTTCGATCTTGACGCCCGACTCCCGCACGACCTGGGCCCATTTCGCCTGGTCCGATTTGATCAAACCGGCGAAGTCGTCGGGCGTTCCGCCGACCGCTTCGCCGCCCGCGGCCTCGATCCGCCGGAGCACCTCGGGTGCGCGCATGGCGCGCGCGATCGCGGTATGCAGCCGGTCGATGATCGCCTGCGGCGTGCCGGCTGGGGCGCGATCCCGGTCCACAGGCTGGCTTCGAAGCCCGGCAAGCCCTGCCCGGCGATGGTCGGGATATCGGGGGCTGCGGCGATCCGCTGCGCCGTCGTCACGCCGAGCCCGCGCACCCGGCCGTTCTGGATGCGCGGCAGTCCGCCGCCGTCGAACGATAGCTGGATCAGGCCGGATTCGAGATCGACCGCCGCCGCCTGGGCCTTGTAGGGACGTGGCGGATGTCGATCCCCGCGGTCTTGGCGAACAACGCGCCGACCAGATGCGGCGAGGTGCCGGTCCCCGGCGAGCCGTAATTGAGGGCGCCTGGTTTCGCCCTGGCGAGCGCGATCAGCTCGCCGACGTCGCGCGCCGGCACGGTGTTGCTCACGATCAGGAAATACGGTGTGCGGGCCACCAACGAGACCGGCGCAAAATCCGTCAGCGGATCGTAGGTCAACTTGGCGAACAGGCTGGGGTTCAGCGCAAACGTCGTCACCGTCGCCATCAGCAGGGTGTATCCGTCGGGCTTCGCCTTGGCGACCAGCTCGGCGCCGATCATCGTGCTGGCGCCGGCCCGGTTGTCGACCAAGACCTGTTGTCCGAAAATCTGCGAGAGCTGCTCGGCGGTCACGCGCGACAGAAAATCCGTGGGTCCGCCCACCGCTTGCGGACAGATGAGCCGGATCGGCCGGGTCGGATAATCTTCGGCAGCGGCCTGCGCCGCGAGAGCGAGTGCGATCACGCCGGCAACGGCACTCCAGACTCGGCATGCATGAGCCTCCCCTTCAGGCGATCCCGCCATTGGCTTTTTGTTTGCGGGCCAGCCTAGCGCGAAGCGGGGATGGCGTCAGCCGCTGTCCGCGGCGCCGCGGACCCTGATCCCGGCGCGAACGAGCCCGATCAGGAGCCTCGAGAACAGCTCCATGTCGACCGGCATGTCGCGCCGCCACACGTCGAGCAGCAGCACGCTGCGCACGTCGTTGCTCGCGTTCCACGCCTCGTGCGTAAAGGTGTCGTCCCAGAGCAGATAGTCGCCGCTGCCGATCCGGTGTTCGGTGCCGGCCACTTTCAACACGGCGGCGGGGCGGCCGTCGGCCAGAGAGGGCACCGACAGGCCGAGATAGAACCGCAGCACGCCGCGGAACGGGCCGCGATGGGCCGGGATGTATTTGCCGGGCGCCAGAAATGAAATCGATGCCGACAACACCTCGGGTGCTTCGGCCACCAGCCTGGCCAGGGTCGGACAAAGCGTCTTGTTCTGTGGGAACTCCGTGCCGTAGGCCTTGATGATCAGCATCCGCCAGTCGCGGTGATCGTTGTCGGAGATCGCCGTCTGCTCCCGCATGATCTCGTGGAAGCGCGGCACGTTGCCCAGCCGGGCGGCGACGGCCCGCGCCTCGTCGCAGAGCGTCGGCCACGCGGCAATGAAACGCTCCCCGGCCGGAAAGTAGGACGCGAGGTCCAGGGTGGGGGGACCCTCGAGCCGGGCATCGTAGATGTGGCGGATGATATCGGCCGCCCGGTCATAGAAGAAGCTCACGGTAAGGAGAACGTGGGGTCGCTCGTGCCGGTTCCCGAGGCCGGGGGCGCACAATTTTCTGCGATTGTGACGAGCGCTGACATCCGCTTACGGCCAGGGGCCGAATACGTAGATGTTTCAACGTCCTCCGAGGCGGTTGTAAGCGCCGGTTGCAGCGCCTTTTAGCGGTTTCTTAAAACGCAACTTCTACAACCGTCGCCAGCGGACCACTGCGATAAATCCGGAGAAGGAGAAGGATGATGAGGCCTCGATCATGGATCGCCCTGCGCCGGCAGGTTGCCGGCGGCGTGTTTGCCGTCGCGGCCTGCATCGCGCTCGTGGCTTCTCCTGCGCAGGCGGAAGACAACGCCGCAAAAAGCGGCGCCACGCTGACCGCCCTGGTCGGCGACGTGTCGGTGGTCAAAGGCAAGGCACCGGCGAAAAAACTGACGGTCGATTCCCCGTTGGTGGTCGGCGACATCGTCAAGACCGGTGCGAGTGCGCGCGCGCAGCTCAAGTTCGTCGACGGCTCGGTGGTCACCTTGGGCGAGAACAGCGAGATCAAGATCGGCCGCTATCGCGTCGAGGGGGATGATCGCCACGGCTTCCTCGATCTCGTGCGCGGTGTTGCGCGCGCTGTTGTCACCAAGATGGCGCCGGCCTCGACCTTCGAGATTCGGACCCCGACGGCCGTTGCGGCGGTGCGCTCCACGACTTGGATGCTCGAATACAACGCCAAGGGTGAGACCGAGGTGTTCGTCGGCGAGGGCTCGGTCGCGGTGACCAGCCGCGGCGCCGGCCTCGGCCGCGTCCTGCTCGAGCCCGGGCACGGCACCACCGTCGCTAAGGACAAGGCCCCGATCCCGCCGGAGGTGTGGGCGCAGGCGCGCGCGGGTGACATGCGGCAACGCGCCTCCATGCCCTGAGATAAGCGTCCTGGGCCGTGATCCGGATCTGGCGGGATAGGCGGCCCGAGGCGCTTGCCTGCCTGGCGGCGACGTTGTTCGCCGCCTGTGCGTTCGGCTTCTTCGCGGAATTGCCGGCGCTCCGCAATGCCGAGTTGCACACGCTGGACATGCGGTTCCAGCTCCGCGGGCCGCGGCGCCCGGGTCCGGAGATCGTGCTCGTGATGCTGGATGAGCCGAGCATCGCCAGGCTCGGCCGGCCGCCGTTCAGTCGCGCGCTGTTCGCCGACATCGTCAATCGCCTGCATGAAGCCGGGGCCCGGGTCGTGGCACTCGATCTTCTGTTCAGCGAAAGCCAGGCGTCGCTGCCGCCCAGTCTGCACACCACCCTCGAGAAAGCTGTGACGGCGCTCGACGACGGGGCGCATAAAGCCGTGCGGGCCGAGATCCAGCGGCAGTTGGACGTCGCGGCGCCCGATCATGCGTTCGCCGAGGCGATCCACGCCTCCGGCAACGTGATCGCGGCCTATGCCTTTCTGTTCGGCGCACCGGCCGGCGCCGCCGATGTCATCCTGGCCAACGCTTCGGTGCCGCCGACGTTGCAGCGCAGCGCCTACCGGATCGTCCGTGCGGTCCCCGGTGCCGCGACGCCGGTGATGCCGGTGGTGAGCGGCGTGCTGATGCCGATCCCCGAAGTGGCGGAGGCCGCCGCCGGCCTGGCGTCGGTCAACGTGATCTACGACACCGACGGCTCGCTTCGCTTCGACCCCGCCGTGCTGCGCTACGGCGACGACTATTTCCCGACCCTCCCGCTTGCGGTGGTCCAGCGTTGGTGGGGGCTCGCACCGGGTGAGGTCATGGTCGAAACCGGTCGCGGCCTTCGCTTCGGCGATCGGTTCATTCCAACCGACGAGTCTATGCACCTGCTGGTGAATTACCGCGGCCCGGAGGGAACCTTTCCCCGCGTCAGCCTGGCCGACGTTGTGGCGGGGCGGGTGCCGCCACAGATTTTTCGCGACCGTATCGTGCTCGTCGGCGCCTCGGCGCTCGGCCTCGCCGACACGATCGTGACGCCGTTCAGCTCGGCGCTGCCGCGCGTCGAGCGCTATGCCTCGATCGCTGACATGATCCTGCGCGGCGACGCGCTGCGGCGGGACGACACGACGAAGCTGGTCGATATCGTGATCCTTCTCTTCGCCGGCCTGCTTGTCGGAACGTCCTGTGCCGCGATGTCCGGCGTGCGGGCGACTGGCGTTGCCGCGGCCGCGACCGTCGGTGCCATGGCGATGGCTTACGTGGCGTTCATCGGCTGGGGCGTCTGGCTCCATGTCGTCGGCCCGGTCAGCATGATCGGCATCAACTTCGCCGCCGTGACCGCGACGCGAATGGCGCGCGAGGAGCATCGCCGTCGCACCGCCGAACGGGCGTTGCGCGAAAGCGAGGAGCGCTACGCGCTGGCCGCCCGCGGCGCCAATGACGGGCTCTGGGATTGGAACCTCGTCACCGGCCGGGCTTACTACTCGCAGCGCTGGCTCGGCATGATGGGAGTGCCGGGCAGCCTCGCGGCCGACTCGCCGGACGTCTGGTTCGAGCGGATCCATCCCGACGACATGGCGCGGGTCCGCGAGCGACTGGACCGCCATCTCGCGGGTGAGCGGCCGCGCTTCCGCGCCCAGTTTCGGCTTCGCACAGCACCGTCGGAGCCGACCCTGTGGATGCTGGTACGCGGCCTTGCGGTGCGCGACCCGTCCGGTCGGCCCGTCCGCATCGCCGGATCGCTGTCGGATGTCACGGCGCAGCGCCTCGCCGAGGATCGCCTGCGCCGCGCCAATATCGAGGCACAGGCGGCGAACACCGCCAAATCCGAGTTCCTGGCCCGCATGAGCCACGAGCTGCGGACGCCGCTCAACGCCATCATCGGGTTTTCGCAGATGATCGCGATGGAGCTGTTCGGGCCGATCGGGTCGCGCAACTATCGCGACTACGCCCGCGACATCCAGAACAGCGGCACGCACCTGCTCGGCTTGATCAGTGACGTTCTCGACGTGTCGCAGATCGAAGCCCGCCGCATGGAGCTGCGCCGCACGGCGGTCGACCTGCGTGCCGTGATCGAGCAATGCGTGGACATGGTCCGGCTGCAGGCGAGCGAGGCCGGGTTGCGGCTGACCACTGCGCTCACCCGCAACCTGCCGCAGATCGAAGGCGACGAGACCAAGCTCAAGCAGGTGCTGCTGAATTTCCTCTCGAACGCGATCAAGTTCGGCCGCCGCGGCGGGCTGGTCGACGTTTCCGCCGGTCTCGACGCGGACGGGGGCTGCTGGATCGCGGTGAGCGACGACGGCATCGGCATCGCAGCGCAGGACGTCGAGCGCATCCTGCAGCCGTTCGTGAAGGTCGCGGCCGTCGCCACGGCCCAGTACGGAGGTGCCGGACTCGGCCTTTCGATTGCGAAGGCGCTCGTCGACCTGCACGGCGGCCGCATGACGATCACCAGCCAGCCGAATGTCGGGACGACCGTCCGGGTCCAGTTCCCGTCCGAGCGCGTGATTCGCGGCGCGGCGGCGCCGACATCGCGGCGCGCGGCCGGCGCCTGATCCGGCGGGCGACGACGCGGCCGCGGCGCTCCGGCCCCGGCGGCGGCGGCAGGGTACGGACCAGGGCCCGGGCCAGCCGGAGGACGTGCCGCTTCGACTTCGCAACCGCCATTGTCCTGAAAACGCCGGAGGCGGCGGCCCGTTCCGGCGTCGCTGTCAACGCCGGAAAATGACCCGGCCGCGCAACCCTGGCATGTGACAGCCGCCCTCCAAACCCGCCGCCTCGCGCTGTAGATTGCCCCCCGCGATGTCGCCGCCCGAATCCACGCCGCTGCCGGCCCTGGACGCCGCCCTCCCGCGCCCCGAGGTGCGGGTGGCGGAGCCGCCGCGCTTCACCCATCGCGAGACGATCACGATCCTGGTCGGGCTGATGCTGGGATTCTTCCTGGCCGCCCTCGACCAGACCATCGTCGCCACGGCGTTGCCGCGGATGTCGTCCGATCTGCACGGGGTCGAGCATCTCTCGTGGGTGGTGTCGGCCTATCTCCTGACGTCCACCGCGACGACGCCGATCTACGGCAAGCTCTCCGATCTCTATGGACGGCGGATCATGCTCCAGGTCGCGATCGCGATCTTCCTCGTGACCTCGATCCTGTGCGCCGTGGCCACGACGATGGGAGAGCTGATCTTATTCCGCGCGCTGCAGGGGCTGGGCGGCGGCGGCCTGATCTCGATGGGCCATGCGGTGATCGCCGACGTGATCTCGCCGCGCGAGCGTGGCCGCTACCAGGCCTATATCGCGGCATCGTTCACGGTCGCGTCGGTGGTCGGTCCGGTGGTCGGCGGCGTATTTGCCGATCACCTGTCCTGGCGCTGGGTGTTCTGGATCAACCTGCCGATCGGCCTGGCGGCGCTCTACATCGCGCAGCGGACGCTGGCGCGGCTGGCCATTCGCCGCGTCCGCCACCGGATCGACTATGTGGGCGCCATCCTGATCGTCGCGGCGGTGTGTTGCATTCTCCTCGTCACCACCATGGGCGGCAACGAAGTGCCATGGACGTCGCCGCTGATCGCGATCCTCTCGGTGGCGGCGCTCGGCTTTTTGGCGCTCGCCATGGCGCAGGAGTGGTTCGCGAGCGAGCCCATTCTGCCGCCGCGGCTGTTCGCCAACCGGACCTTCGTCGTGGCGAACGGCATCAATTTCCTCACCTCGCTGCTGATGTTCGGCGCGATCGTGTTGATCCCGCTGTTCCTGCAGATGGTCTACGGGCTTGCCGCGGCGGATTCGGGGCTGGTGCTGATCCCTCTCACCTGCGCCATCTCTCTGTCGGCCATCATGACCGGCCGCCGCGTGGCGCGGACCGGACGCTACAAGATCTACCCGGTGGTGGGCGTCGCGGTCGCGTGCGTGAGTTTCCTCCTCCTGTCGACGACGGCGGTGGCGACCTCGATCGAAGCGACGACGGTGGTAATCGCGATCTGCGGCGTCGGCATGGGGCTCGTCGGCCCGGTGATGATGGTGGCGATTCAGAACGAGGTCGAGTTCCGCGACATGGGGAGTGCCACGGCGGCGATCTCGTTCTTCCGGTCGATGGGCGGGGCGTTCGGCGTCGCCTTGTTCAGCGCCGTGGTGATCGCGCGGCTGAATGGGCTGCTGGCGTCGATGGCCGGGCAGGGGGGCTTGGGTGAGGAGCCCGGCCTGCAGCTGCTGCGCGCCGGCTCCGCCGCGCTCGGCTTGGCGCCGCCGGCGCTGCACGGCGCGGTGGCCGCCGCGATGACGGCCTCGTTCCAGGACGTCTTCCGTGTCGGCGGCGCGATCGCGCTCCTGAGCTTCATCCTCTGCCTGCTGCTCAAGGAAGTGCCGCTCAAGACCACGCCGCAGGGCTAGCCCGGGCCGTCGTCGTCTGTGCCGGCCCCGATTGCAGCCCGGCATTCGGCCGGATAGGCTCCCTCGATGTGCCGAGGGAGGCTGCCGTGAAGGACTTCGACCCGTTCTCGCTCTATCCGTACCAGGCGATCGTCGATCGGCCCCGGATCACTTGGCCCAACGGAGCCCGGGTCGCCGTCTGGGTCGTCCCGAATATCGAGCATTTTCATCTCGAGCTGTCCAATCCGGCGCCCGACGTGCGCAACTATTCGCGGCGCGACTACGGCAACCGCGTCGGGCTGTGGCGCCTGATGGAGGTGATGAGCAAGCACGGCGTGCGGGGCACCGTGGCTCTGAACGCCGAAGTCGCCCGCTATTATCCACGGATCATGGAGGCCGTCGGCAAGCTCGACTGGGAGCTGATGGGCCACGGGCTCACCAACTCGACGATGCTCACCGGGCTCACCAAGGCCGATGAGGCTGCGGTCATCGGCCAGACCAGGACGGTGATCGAGGAGCACGGCCAGAAGATGCGGGGCTGGCTCGGACCCGGCCTGACCGAGACCTGGAACACGCTGGACCTGCTGTGCGACGCCGGGGTCGAATATGTCTGCGACTGGGTGAACGACGACCTGCCGTACCGCATGAACAACGGCCTCTTCTCGATCCCGTATTCGATCGAGCTCAACGACATGCCGCTGTTCAACATGCCGAGCATCGGGATCGACGAGTTCGAGCGCCGCATCATCGACACCTTCGACGTGCTGTACGAGGAGGGCGAGAAGAATGCGCGAGTGATGTGCATCGCACTGCATCCGTTCCTGATCGGCGTGCCGCACCGCATCCGCTATCTCGACCGGGCGCTGTCGCATATCGCATCGCGCCAGAACGTGTGGCTGACCACGGGCTCGGAGATCATCCGCGCCTATCGCGAGCAGGAGCCGCGCTTCCCGAAAGCGTGAAAACGGCGCACGATCCGGGCTGAGCGCCGGACGTCAGCGGGGCGGACGGCGTTCGCCGGGCGTCGCCGCCAACCGAAAGGTCAGCGGGCCGGTTGGCTGCTGATCGGCTGCAGCGCTGGCGCCGTCTCGATGCTGCCCAGGACTTGTGCTTGGATTGGGCCCGGCTGAGCGGCCGCGACGGTGTTGTCGCCGGCGCCGTTCTTATGGGCAGCGTGCCTGGGCTTGTTCGCTTTCTCGACCTTTGGGACGAGCGGTATCGGCGGTGCGGTGGCAATCCAGTCGTCGGCGATGGCGGTCGTCAACGCGGTCGCAAGCGGCAGGGCCGCCGCGAGTCCGACGCCGGTGGCCAGCGCTACAACGAAGGTTTTCATCGTCGGCTATCTCGCCTTGGTCATGTCATGGACCTGGTCGGAGCGCGCGTCGCCACGTGCGGCACCGCTCTTATTGGTGCGCGTGTTATCCTTTTTCTTGGCCGTACCCTTGGCCTTGTCCTTGCCGGCGTCGTCCGGCTTCTGGGTGAGCTGCGCCGGCCGTCCGGTGGCGGGGTTATCGGCGGCAAGGGCAGGAACGGCGGCCGCAAGAGCGAGGCTGGCGGCGGCGGCCAGAACGATGATTTTCATGGGCGATCTCCCGGAGGCTGCGCTGGCAGCGTCATAAGTGACAGCTGGTCCCGAAACTTGAGCGGTATTATCGGGTGGTGGTGGCGAAAAGGAATCGGTGCGACTCCGGAGCCTGCCCCCGGAAAGTACCTACGGGGTCGAGGGCCTTGGTGCCGGGCCGGCTTCGGCCTAGTGTTTTGCCATGAGCAAGGCGTTTACCAAGGAAACCGAGGTCGAAGACGACGCTCCGGAGGAAGGCGACGCGCTTCCCGCCGGCGTTAAGAATTACATCACCCCCGCCGGCTTTCAGCGCCTTCAGGACGAGCTGCGCACGCTGCTCCGTGTCGAGCGGCCGAAGGTCGTCGAGGTGGTGTCGTGGGCGGCGGGCAACGGCGACCGGTCGGAGAACGGCGATTACATTTATGGCAAGCGCCGCTTGCGCGAGATCGACCGCCGCATCCGTTTCCTGACCAAGCGCGTCGAGGCGGCGGAGGTCGTCGATCCGGCGCGGCAGAAGAACGTCGATCAGGTCTTCTTCGGCGCCACCGTCACCTATGCCGACGCGGCCGGCGGCGAGCGCACGATCCGGATCGTCGGCATCGACGAGGCCGATCTCGCCCAGGGCTGCGTCAGCTGGGTCTCGCCGATCGCGCGGGCGCTGCTCAAGTCGCGCGTCGGCGACATGGTCGACCTGCGGACACCGGCCGGCGTGGATCAGATCGAAGTCGTCGCGATCCGCTACTGAGCGGCTCTTCGCCGGGTGTGGAGCGCACGCCTAGGGCTGCGCCTCGGACCACCGGTAGCCGTACCCGGGATAGTTCTGGATCATGTCGAAGGACGCGTCGACGACCCGAAACGAGTGGCGTATGCGTTTGACGATCGCCCGCACATTCGCCCGGTAGCCGTCTTCGCCGGCCCCGGCCTGAAATCCTTCGCCGCGCAGGCGATCGTAGATCGCACGGTAGGTGACGTCCTTGCCCGGCTGCGTCGACAGCAACTGGACGACCCGGACCTCGCTTAAGGTCAGATCCACCTGAGCGCCACGCCAGTAGACGCGGGCGCTCGCCGCGTCGACCTGCAATCCATCCTGCCGTTGCGCGGAAGATGCGGTCGCCCCACCTTTGGTGGCCGCGAGCACCAGCTTCAAGCGCCGCAGGATGATCGAGAAACTGCGTGCCTTATCGACGAAGTCGACCGCGCCGCCGGCGAGAGCCGCCTCTTCGAACATCGGCTGACTGTACCCGGTCAGAAAAATGACCGGCGCGGAATGCCCATTGGTCCGCAGCCGGCGCAACACGTCCAGCCCGTCCATCTCCGACATCGCCCAATCGAGCAGGAAGGCGGAGATGCGGCCGCCGCCGGCAACGTATTTCAGAGCCGCGGGTCCGTTGTCGAAGAAGACGACCTTGAGGCCGGCCTCATCGAGATTGGCGACCAGCGTCTCCAGGATCAACGGATCGTCGTCGACCACGCCGATGACGTCCTCGACGCTCTCGTCGGCGGCCATCGCCATCTGTCGTGTGGAAATATCCGCTTGCAGCGCACAGCCAAACCGCATGTTGGTCCCCTCGACAGGTTGAAGGTTGACCATCGTTGAGACCGGCGGTTGGCGGAATCGGGGAAAACCCGGGTTTTCGGCCGGGAACTATGCAAATGGACCCCGAAATCGCACGGTCCCGGTGCGACGATGCCGTGGCCTGCCCGGCGTAGGCCGGCCGGCGTGGAGCAGATCTAAATCCTCGCGATCCTCTACTGAGCGGCGCTCACGGTCGTTCGGCGCCCGGTTTCCAGCCGACGACCTGCATCAGGATGTTGACCGCCTGCCGGAACGGCGGCGAGCCGACCGGAATCAGCGCCGCTTCCAGCGCTTCGAGGATTTCCTGCTCGGTGCAGCCGAGGCGGAGGGCGCGCTCCATATGCGCCTTCACACCCCACATCCGCGCCTGTCCGATCATCGCGCCGATCGCGACCAGCTCGCGATACTTGGCCGGCAGCTGCTTATCGTCGGTCGGCACGCCGTCATGCAGCAGGCCGAGGCCGGACAGGCGGTTATAGGCGTCGAGAAAGACCGGATCTCGTTCCGCCAGATATTCCCATTCCGGATAGCTGTAGCCGCGCGCCGCGGCGAGGCGGGCGGCCGTCTGTTGCGGTTTCTCGGTCACGATGTCCTCCCCGGAGAGCCCGGTCAGCATAACAAAGGTGGCCGACTCGGGAAGCGAAATCCCCACCAGTGCAGGCGCTTACCGGCACCGCCGCGATTAATCTTGAGTTTATGTGAAATTGTACGAAGGATGGCCGGGCGTGGGATGGGGGGCTCGAGGCGAGTTTTTCGTGGCGAAGGAAGATCCACAACCGGCGGAAGCGGCGCCCGCTCCTCCGTCCGCGGAGGAGATCGCTCGGCGCAAGGCCGAAGAGCAGAAATTCTGGGAAGCGGCGCGCGCCCGTCAACGCCAGACATCGCGTGGCCGCGGCTTGGTGATCGGCGCCGGCCTGGCGCTCGGCATCGGGGTTGCCGTGGCCGCCATATTCTATGGGCGGGGGATGCTGACCCCGGCGAAGCCACCGCCATCCGCGGCAGCCGCTCCCGCGGCGGCCGCGCCGGCCAGTCGCTCCGCCAAAGCACCGCCGGCCATTTCCGGTGTGGCCAAGGCGGCCGATGCGGCGACCTTGACCGTCGCCGGCCAGACAGTTCGCCTGCAGGGCATTCAGGGGCCGCCGGCCTCGCTGATCTGCCGCGACGCCAAGACGGAATATCGCTGCGGCGAAGTCGCACGGCGCGTCCTCGAGATCTTCGCCGGCGCCGCTCCGGTCGCCTGTACGCCGACCCCGGGCACGGCGCAGGACAGCGCCATCTGCCGCAACCAGCGGGGATTCGACATCGCCTCGCTGCAAGTGGAGTCGGGCTGGGCGATCGCGGCCGGGACCGCGTCGGTCTACGCCGCCGAGCAGGCGAAGGCGCAGGCCAAGGAAGCCGGGCTGTGGCGCGGCGCGTTCGCCCGGCCCGAGCTGTGGGTCGCGGTGCGCTAGCCCCGGTCTCTGGCTTTCGAGGACGCCCGCCGATTGCTATCATCGGCCCTGAAAAATGATGCCCGCCGCGGGTCGCCCCCGCGATTGCGGATTAGGGAGGTGAGCATGCGGTCGATTCCCCTTGCCGTGCTGCTGGGCGTGGCGTTGTCCGGTGCGGCATTGGCCCAAAGCGGTGAGGACCTGAAGGCTGCGGGCAAGAACCCCGGTGAGATCCTCACCTACGGGATGAGCTACAGCCAGCAGCGCTTCAGCCCGCTCAAGCAGATCGACCGCCAGACCGCCAAGCGGCTGGTCCCCGCCTGGTCCTATAGCATGGCGAACAACACCGGAGAGGAGTCGCAGGTGCTCCTCCGCGGCGGCGTGATGTACGTCACGAGCCACGACAAGACCGTGGCGGTCGATGCGCTGACCGGGCGCGAGATCTGGAAGACGCTGATCGACTATGCGCCCGAGACGACCCGTGTCGTGTGCTGCGGCATCGTGAACCGGGGTGCGGCGATCTATCAGGGCAGGCTTTTCCGCACCACGCTCGATGCGCGCGTGCTGGCCCTCGACATCAAGACCGGCAAGGAAATCTGGAACGTGAGCTCGGCCGATCCCAAGGCCGGCTATGCGATGACCGGCGCGCCGCTGGTCGCGAATGGCGTGGTGATCAACGGAATGGCCGGTGCCGAATTCGGCAGCCGCGGATTTATCGAAGGCCACGATCCCGAGACCGGCAAGACGCTGTGGCGCTGGTACACCGTCCCGCGCCCGGGAGAGCCGGGCGCCGACACCTGGCCGAACAATGCCGCGGTCGCCAGCGGCGGCAGCACGTGGACCACCGGCTCCTACGATCCCGATCTCGACCTGGTGTTTTGGCCGATCGGCAATCCGGCGCCGTGGAACCCGTTGCTGCGCAAGGGCGACAACTTATACACCAACTCCATCGTGGCGCTGCGCCCGAAGACGGGCGAGCTCGTCTGGCACTATCAGATGTCGCCGAACGATCCGTTCGACCATGACGGCGTGAACGCGGTCGTGCAGGCCGACATGCAAGTGCGTGGTGTGGCGCACAAAGTCGTCATGCAGGCGGGCCGCAACGGGTTCTTCTACGTGCTCGATCGCGCGTCCGGAAAGCTGATCGCGGCCAACCCGTATGTGAAGGTCACCTGGGCGAGCGGCGTCGATCCCGAGACGGGCCGGCCGATATGGACCGAGCCGACGAAGCAGATCATCAACGGACCCGCGAAGATCACCACGTATCCGAACATCTCGGGTGGCACCAACTGGTTCCCGATGTCCTTCAGCCCGCTCACCGGGCTCGCTTACGTGAACACGATCAACATCGGCATGGTGTACGAGCCCGAGCCCATCGAGACGATCAAGGACCTGAAGCCGGGCGACCCGCATTACGGCGTGAAGCGGCAAAACATAATGCCCGATCCCGAACCGCGCGGATATCTGAAGGCGATCGATCCGCTCACCGGCAAGAGCAAATGGGAGACCGGCTTCAAGAGCCCGAACTGGGCCGGCACGCTGGTCACCGCCGGCGGGCTCGTGTTCACCGGGACGCTGACTGGCGAGTTCATCGCGGTCGATGCGGAGACCGGCAAGATCCTGTGGCGGTTCCAGACGCCCTCCGGAATCATCGGCCAGCCGGTGACCTGGGAACGCGACGGCAAACAATATGTGACGACGACCAGCGGAACCGGCGGCGTCTACGTGCTCAAGACGCCGGATCCGAACCTCACCAACGTGCCGGCGGGCGGCTCGTTGTGGACGTTCAAGCTGTTTGAAGACTGACCTGAACAGGCGTTGTCTCGCCGCCGCCCTGTCGCTCCTGCTGGCGGCATCGGCGGCCCCTGCGTGCGCGGACGAAGCCGCCGCGGCCAAGGGGGCGCGCCTCTATGAGAACTACTGTTCGACCTGCCACGGCGAGGAGCTGCAGAACAACTCCGCCGGGCTGACCTTCGATCTCCGCCGGCTCAAGCCTGACGATCACGGCCGGTTCGTCAATTCGGTGCTGAACGGAAAGAACCGAATGCCGCCGTGGAAAGGCGTGCTCGATGAAGCCCAGATCGAGCTGCTCTGGTCCTATATCCGCTCGAACGTGGCGCCCTAAGCGGCGATCATGACTGCCCGGGTCTCCAGCGCAGCAGATAGCGCTCGAGGCGGTGGATCGCGAGGTCGATGAGCAGGACGACGGCCGAAGTGAGGATGAGGCCGGCGAAGACGCTCGCGGTGTCGAACACGCCCTGCGCCTGCGCCACGACGTACCCGATGCCGCGCGCCGAGCCGATATATTCGCCGACCACGGCCCCCACCAGCGCGAAGCCGATGCTGGTATGCAGGCTGGAGAAGATCCAGGCCATCGCCGACGGCAGGTAGACATGGCGCACCAGCTGGCGGTCGGTCGCTTTCAGCATGCGGGCGTTGTTGACTACGATGGGATCGACCTCGCGGATGCCCTGGAAGGTGTTGAAGAAGACGACGAAGAACACCAGGGTCACGCCGAGCGCCACCTTCGACGCCATGCCGAGGCCGAACCACAGGATCAGGATCGGCGCCAGGATGACCCGCGGCAGCGCGTTGAAGATGCGGATATAGGGGTCGAAGACGCGCGCCAGCAGTTCGACCCGCGCGAACGCGAACCCGGCGGCGAGGCCGGCGACGGTGCCGATGACGAACGCCATCATCGCCTCGGCCAGGGTCACGGCGAGGTGCGGCCAGATGAAGCCGCTCGCCAGCCAGCGCCAGGTCTGGGCGGCGATGTCCGACGGGCGGCTGAAGAAAAACTCGTCGATCAGGCCGGTGTCGGCGAGGACCTGCCAGCCCCCGACCAGGATTGCGAACACGGCGACCTGCAAGGCGAGCGTCAGGCCGCGACGGCCGCGGGTCCCGGTGGGACTGATCGCCATCGCCGCGAGGCCGGGGGCCCCGGTGGAGTCCGGGGGGAGGGGCTCGGCCATGTCAGCGCCGGCCGCCGAAGGAGCGCTTCACTTCGTCGCGCAGGTCGGCCCAGATCTTCCGGTACAGGCCGGTGAATTCCGGGTTGAGCCGGATCTCGGCCACGTCGCGCGGCCGCTTCAGGTCGACGTCGTAGACGCCCTTGATCCGCGCCGCCGGCCCGGCGCTCATCACCACCACCTGGTCGGCCAGCGCGATCGCCTCCTCGAGGTCGTGGGTGATGAACAGCACGCTCTTGCGGCTCTCCTGCCACAGGTCGAGGAGCTCGGTCTCCATGTTCTGCCGGGTCTGCACGTCGAGGGCGCCGAACGGCTCGTCCATCAGCAGGATGCGCGGGTCGACGATCCAGCTCTGCGCGATCGCGACCCGCTTGCGCATGCCGCCGGAGAGCTGATGCGGGAACCGGTCTTCGAAGCCGCTGAGCCCCACGCGCTCGATCCAGTGCCGCGCCTGGGCTTGCGCCAGGGCGCGCGGCACGCGGCGGAACGTCAGGCCGAGCATCACGTTGTCGAGGACGCTGCGCCAGGGCAGCAGCGCGTCCTGCTGGAACAGGTATGCCGCGTGCGGATTGACGCCGGCGAGCGGCTCGCCGAACACGCGGACGCGCCCGACCGACGGCATCAGCAGGCCGGCCGCGATGTTGAGCAGAGTCGACTTGCCGCAGCCCGATGGCCCGACGAGGGCGACGAACTTGCCCTCGGGAACCGCCAGCGACACGTCGCGCAGCACGGTGTGCGTGGTCCGCGACGGGGTGGCGAAGGCGACGCCGACGTCATCGACCCGGATGGCCGCCCGGTCAGCCGGCATGTGCCCGGGCTGACCGGCGTCTGCTGCGATCATCGCGTCTTGGCCGCCGCCTCGACGAAGCGGTTGGTGTAGGTCTTCGACAGGTCGATCTTCGCCTGGGCGACTTCCGGCACCGACAGGCTGAACACGTCGAGCACCGCCTGAGCGCCCTTCGGGTCCATCAGGCCGGTCGTCGAGTACATCGGGATCGTGTTCTTGAGTGCCGCCAGGTACAGCGCCTTGTCGTTGCCGACCAGCTCGGCCGGCATCTTCGCCATGATCTCTTCGGGGCTGTGGCTGTGAATCCAGCTCAAGGTCGTGACGATGGCGTTGGCAAGCGCCTGGGTTTCTTTCTCGTGCCTGGCGATCCAATCGCTGGAGGCATAGAGCGCGCCGCCCGGATATTCGCCGCCGAACACGGCGAGCGTGTCCTTCTGCGTGCGGGTGTCGCTCAGGATGCGCAGGTCCTTGAACCGGCCCTGCAGCACCGTCACCGCCGGATCCAGCATGACCGCCGCGTCGACCTGGCCTTGCTCCATGGCGGCCACCGCGGTCGCGTCGAGGCCGATGCCGATCACCGCCGCCGCCGCCGGGTCGATCTTGTCCTTGCGCAGGAGATATTTCAGGAAGAAATCGGTCGACGAGCCGGGGGCCGAGACGCCGACTTTCTTGCCGGCGAGGTCCTTCACCGACTTGATCGCGTCGGTCTGCCGGGGCGAGACGACCAACACCAGGCCCGGATAGCGGTCGTAGGTGACGAACGCTTCCAGCGCCTTGTTCTTGGCGGCGAGATTGACGCAATGGTCGTAATAGCCGGAAACCACGTCGGCGCTGCCGCCAAGCACCGCGGTCAGGGCCTGCGAGCCGCCCTTCAGGTTGCTGAGCTCGACCTTCACCCCGGCCTTTTCGTAGGCGCCCAACTGCTCGGCCAGCACGGTCGGCAGGTAGCACAGGCAGTTGGCACCCCCGACCGCGATCTTCACCACCGGCATGGTCTGGGCCGCCGCGGCTCCCGCCGTCAGCACCGCGGCCGCGAGCGCCGCGGCGAGCGCGCGCTTGGCGCGGGCCGTGGCCGAGCCGCACGGGGTTGAAGACCGTTTGGTCACAGGCATGGCGTTTCTCCCTGGTTTCCGTCGTCCGAAAATAGTCGATTTACCGCGTCCGATCTAGGACTTGGCAAACCCGGACAGGGATGTGCCGGGCCGCCGCGCCGCTGCCGTCAGATCGCGTGAACTATTACGCCGCTTGATGTTTGTAACTCATATAGCAGCGATGGAGGACGACGTATGTCGGACCCACAATATTACCGCGCGAAGGCGAACGAGATGCGCGAGAACGCGCAGCGGTTTCGCGACCCTGTCACATCCGACGAGTTCCGGCGCTTGGCCGACGATTTCGAGCGCCTGGCGGAGTTCACCGAATCGCGGGTGGAGCTGACGCAGCCGCGTTATCACTACGCCGCCGATCAGCGCGACGAGGACGATTAGAGCGTGATGGCTTCGAGGGCCAGGAAGCGGCGATAGGCGCTTTTCACCCGCGTCAGATACACGCTGGTTTCCTTCGGAATGGGTTTGTTTTTTTCGACATAGGCCGGCCCCGCGTTATAGGCGATCAGGACCTTGTCGAGGTCGTTGCCGTAGCGGTCGACCAGCAGGCGGATATACTTGGCGGCCGAATAGAGGTTCAAGCGCGGGTCCCACAGCAGGTCGGGATCGACGCCGAGCGAGCGCGCCGTCATGGGCATCACCTGCGCCAGCCCGCGGGCCCCCGCCTTGCTGACGGCCCATGCATTGAAGTTCGACTCGCAGGCCACCACCGCGAGCAGGAAGCTCGGCCGCACGTCGAACTGATAGGCCGCCCAGTCGATCGCCGCGGCAAAGGGCCGCGCGGTGGGAATGGTCGCCGTCGACACGCAGGCGGCGCGGCCGGAATGCCCGAAGCCGAGGAACGCCCACAACGCATCGCTCTCGGCGCGACCGGTCTCGAACGGCAGGAACGCACTGACGACCACGGCGGCGGCCACGAACGCGCGGTGCGCCGCGATGACGCGGAGACCGCGCAGACAACTTCTAAGATCGATTCGCTTGGACATCGGGGCGCGCGGTCCCTCAGGCGTTGTTCACGCCCCCGACCAGCCGACTATGCCCGAAATCCGGTTAATTCGGATTAAAAAAGCGGGGTGCACCCCGGCACCACAGAATGGTCACGCGGGCCGGAACACCGCAAAGCACTTGTCCGAGTTCAGGATGTACGTTTCCACGTAGTCGACGATTTCGGCGCGATAGCCGAGTTCGCTCATCGCCCCGGCGAGGCACACCCAGTTGAGGAACTCGTGCTGGCCTGCCGTCTCGACCTCGGCAGTCGTCAGGTCGCGCCACCGGCTGAACCGGCCGTCGCGGAGCTCCTCGACCCGGGCGCGATCGGCGTCGACGTTGGGATAGAGGCAATGATTATTCTGTGACAGGAACGCGTGCGACCAGCTCGAGGACGCCATCAGGGCCACGCGCCACGGGCTGGCCTTCAGCAGGCGGGCCGTCGCGGCGCCGATCTCGAAGCAGCGCGCGGGCGAGGGGCTGGGCGGATCGATCTGGCCGAGATTGAGGCCGTCGAGATGCGCCGCCGTGCCGCGCTTGGCGATGACGCTCGATCCGTAGCAGTTCACGTGGAACGGCACGACCGGATACGGGAAGCCCTGGCGGTCGTGGTCGAGCAGCAGCAGCGCGTTGATGAAGGCGTGCGGCAGGCCGAGCTCGTAGCGCATCTTGTAGGCATAGGACAGGTCGAAGCCGGCGCGCAGCAGCCCGGCGGCGATGAACGAGCCGGCGACCGCGTGTCCCTTGGTCGCGAAGACGGTGTCCTCGGGTTCCTCCCAGATGTTTCCCGGCTTCCAGAAGCTGCGGCGGCGGAACGGCCGCGAGTCGATATGGTCCAGCGCGAACACGCAGAACGGCGGAATCCCGTCGTCGCGGAAATTTTCGTACTGGTCGTCGCCCCAGATCAGCACGAAGTCCGGCGCGAACGCATCGAGCGCCGCGCGGACCTTGCCAAACGCCGCCAGGCAGCGCCGCCGGTGCTCGCGCGTCACACTCAGGTCGCGATTGGCGAGATATTCCTCGCGCATCGGCGGCGGCCAGCGCTCGGGCGATTTCAGCTCCGCCGGCACCTGCGCGCTGGCGAGCGTACGCTCGAGGATGGCCGCCATCTGATCGTCGGGCGCCATCAGCCCGGGATAATGCGTCACGCCAAGTCCGAGAATCTCCGCCATGCCGCCAGTATAGGCGACCCGTTCGGCCGGGCGCAAAAAAGCGGCGCGGGGTGGGACTCCCCGCGCCGTGTCTCAGGCGAACCTTCGTTTAATCAGGCGACCGCAGAGACCGCCTCGGTGGCCGGTGCCGGTGCCGCTTCGGCAGACGCCTTGCGTTCGGCGTCCACGGCGGCATCGGCCAGCTCCGCGTAGTCTCCGGCGATGGCGACGTAGAACGCCGCCTGCTGCTCATGACTTGTGAGATATGCAAGTGACAGATACCGGGCTTCCAGGGCCCGAAAATAACCGACCTGATCGATGCGCTTGCGTTGAAATAGACCCATGTCGTCCTCCGACCCTAGTTCCTCACGGCGAGGGCGGCGCCGCGATTATTTTTCGTCCAAAAGAGCACCGCCGTGCCGATGGCTGCCGTGTTTATGTCTATGGAGTGTGAAATACAGAAGGGGCAGCCACGACGCGATCATGGCTCGCCCCCTCCGTGGCGACGAGTGATCTTTCTGGGGCCACACACCGTCGCGCGCCGACCGCGCGCGGCCACAGAAAAGCCTCAGCGCGACCTTCGGATCAGCCCTGCGATGAAGGGAATCGACGCCGACACGATCAGATAGCGCGCGATCTGGTGAACCGCGACGAACACCGGATCGAGATGCAGCGCCAGCGCCAGCACCATCATGGTGTCCTGGCCGCCGGGCACGAACGCGATCACGACGTTCGCCGGGCGCGCGTCGACCAGGCCGGCGACAATGACCATGAACACGGCCGCGATCGCCATCGCCACCGCGAACGAGCCGAACGCCGCGCGCAGGAACACCAGGAGCATGCGCAGGCTGGTGTTGGCGAAGCGGCTGCCGGTGACAGCCCCCAGCGCGATCATCGCGCCGCTGATCACCCAGCCGGGTAGGCTGCCATGGACGAGGCCGGCGCCGTGGAGGATCCCCGACCCGAGCATGGCGCCGAACAGCCAGCCGCCCGAGAAGCGGACGCGGTGGAGCAGGAAGGCCGGGATGACCGAGACGACGACGAGCATCGCCATCTCCAGCGGCGACGCCGCGGCCATCACGGGCCCGCGGCCCACTGGCACGTCCGCCAGGCCGAACAGCTCCAATCCCAACGGCACGCCCACGGTCAGCATCACGACGCGGATCGTCTGCACGATCACGATCGCCCGCAAATCGGCGCCGGCCTCCGCCGAGAGCGCCATCACCTGCGCCAGCGCCCCCGGGCTGGCGCCGAACAGCGCCGACAGCGCGTCCCAGCGATGGACCTTGCGCAGATAGAACGTGGTGCCCGCGATCATGCAGTAGGTGGAGACGGCGAGCAGCACGAGTGTCACCGGATACGCCGCAAAGCCGCGCAGGGTCTCGGGTGTCACGATGGCGCCGAGCGCCATGCCGACGATCACGAAGACGGCGCGCCCGAGCGGGACCGGCACTGCCAGCGGCCGGCCGGCGACGGCCGCGACCGCGGTCGCCAGCACCGAGCCGGAGATCAGCGCCGCCGGCAGGCCGGCGAAGCTGGCCGCGATGCCGCCCGCGGCGGCGATCAGCAGCGCCTCGGCGGTCTGGCGCGCGGCGGCGCCGTCGAAATGTGGGAGGACAGCCATCGAGAGACGTGGAAAAGACCGGGCGATCTTACCTTGTCTCGGAGGCTATTTTCGTTTCCTACGCTGCGGCCCGTCGAACTTCCGGTGCACGGCTTCGGTGAAGCCCTGCATCCACTTGTCGCGGTCGACCTTCGCGGTGCAGGGATTGAGCGCGTCGCCCTGGGCCAGGATCGCGGTCATTGCCGCCTCCGCCGCAGCGTCGGGCGCCGGCTCCTGCGCCTCGCAGCGCATCCCGGCGTCCCACCCCTTGGCGTAAATCCGGCTCAGCTGGAACGGCGTGCTCGGCGGACTGTCGGACATGAGGGGTTCAGCCGATCTCGCTTTCGCGGACGACGCGGCGCCGCCCGTCGAACAGGGATTCGACCTGGTAGAGATTGTCGCTGGCGTCGGGCGGTAGCAGGCGCTCGATCTTCACGTCGCCGGAGATCTGCATCCGGCCGAAGGCGCCAGCCGGCTTGTAGTGCAGCTGCTGGCCGATGGAATATTTGTGCTGTTTCATAACTCCTCCAAGGGGCGAACGGCGCCCGCGCGGGATATCCGCGCCGGCGGCGGCCGATAGGCTTAGCGCGGGCGGCGGAACGGACGGTTCTGCCGCGCCGGTGCGGCGCGCTCGTCCTTGTGGCGGAAGGTGATGCGGCTCTTCGACAGGTCGTAGGGCGTCATCTCCAGCATCACGCGGTCGCCGGCGATGATCCGGATCCGGTTCTTCTTCACGCGGCCCGATACGTAGGCCATCGTTTCGTGTCCGTTGTCGAGCTTCACGCGGAACCGCGAATCCGGAAGAACTTCGGTCACGGTGCCGTCGAACTCGATCAAGTCTTCCTTCATGGTCGGTACTCCAGGCGGGGCCGGGGCTCCCCGCGAAAATTGTTTTCCCCGCCTTCCAGAATGGATTGGCCCTGTGGGATGGCCCTGTGCTGGCCGCCTTGCGACGCCAAGCGGATCAAGCAACGATCTGGAAGGAAACGGGGTCGCGGTCTACAAAGAGCCGATTCCGAAGCCGACCCAAAACGCTTGATAGCATAAATATAAGCCAAGCGCGGCTATGTGCAAGGGCGATGCGAGGGAGGAAAATCCATGAACTCCAGGTGCTTACATGTGGTTTTTGGCGCTGTTTTGGGGCTGGGAGCGGGGCTGCTCACCGGAACCGGGGCGGACGCCCAGCCTTACCCCTCCCGGCCGGTCAAGATTATCGTTCCCAATCCGCCCGGCGGGGCCACCGATACCACCTCCCGGATCGTCGGGGCCCGCCTGTCGGAGCTGTTTGGCCAGCCGGTCGTGGTCGAGAACCGGCCCGGGTCGGCCGGCACCCTCGCCAACGAGGTCACGGCCAAGGCGTCTCCCGACGGCTACACGATCATGCTGGGCCAGGACTCCCAGATCGTGATCAACCCGTATCTCTACACGACCTCGACCATCGAGCCGCTGAAGGACTTCGTGCCGGTCGCCAGCCTGGTGACAACGGTGCTGATCCTGACCGTCAATCCGTCGCTGCCGGTGAAGGATTTCCACGGCTTCGTCGAGCATGCGCGGCACGCCACCCCGCCCTTGGCTTATGCCTCGATCGGCAGCGGCAGCCAGCATCATCTCGCCATGGAAATGCTGAAGATGCGCGCCGGCATCAACCTCGTGCATGTGCCCTACAAGGGCGGCGGACCGGCCGCCGCGGCCCTGATTGCCAACGAGGTCGCGGCCGAGTTCGGCGGCAACTCGACCGCCTCGCAGGTGAAGCAGGGCGTGCTGCGCGGTCTCGCCGTCACCAGCCTGAAGCGCGACCGCGAATTCCCCGATTTGCCGACGATCGGCGACACCTATCCCGGATTCGAAGTGACGCCGTGGCTCGGCTTCTTCGCGCCCGCCGGCGTGCCGGCGCCGATCATCGCCAAACTGCATGATACCGTGAACCGCGTGCTCACCGAGCCCGCGGTCGTCGCCCGCTTCGAAGGCGGGGGCATGGCGCCGTTCGTCACCACGCCGGCCGAGTTCGCCGCGTTCATCAAGGCCGAGGACGTGAAATATCGCGACATCGTCAAAGCCGTCGGCGCGCGTATCGATTGAGGGCGATCCTTACATCGTTGTCGGCGAGCGTTCAGCGCGGGTAAGCGGCTGTAAGCTCAATGCCTACTTTCGTCTAGCCGCCTAACTTTAGTTAGCGCGCGAAGCCGCGGCCGCCATGCGACGGTGTCGCGATGCTGGCGCTGGCCGAACTTCTGAACGCCGCGATGACGGAGCACAAGGCCGCCCGTCTCGACGGGGCGGCCGCGCTGTACCAGTCCGTCCTCGATCGCGAGCCGCGCCACGCCGACGCGCTTCATCTGCTGGGCGTCGTCTGTCAGCAGCGCGGCGATGGCGGGCGCGCCGAAGCGCTGATCCGCGCCGCGATCGGTGAATCGCCGCAAGCACCGATCATGCACAACAATCTCGGCCAGGTGCTGGCCGCGCGCGGCGACTGGGCGGCCGCCGCGGACTGCTATCGCGAGGCCATCCGGCGGGCGCCGGATTATGCCGACGCGTTCAACAATCTCGGCATCGCCCTCGATCGCGCGGGATCTCTCGATCAGGCCGAGGCGAATTACCGGCGGGCCCTGGAACTGCGTCCGGAGTATCGCGACGCGCTGAGCAACCTCGGCATCGTGCTGCGGAAAAAGGGCGCGCTGGTCGACGCGATCGACTGTTTCCGCCGGGCACTGGATCTCGACCCCGGCTATGCGCCCGCGGCCAACAATCTCGGCGCCGCCCTGAAGGCGCAAGGGCAGATCGATGCCGCCATCGCGCAGTTTCGCCGGGCACTGGAGCTGCAGCCCGGGCTTACCGAAGCTGGGCTCAATCTGGCGCAGATCCTGTGGGAGCAGGGCCGGCTGCGTGAGGCCGAGTCCGGCTATCGGCAGGTGATCGGCGTCGATCCGCATCATTTCGATGCGCATCAGCAGCTGGCGATCCTCCTGACCAATCTCGGCCGGCACGACGAGGGCCTCAGGTTGCGCGAGAGCTACCTGCGGTCGCATCCGGACGTCATCGATTTTCCGCTCGGTTACGTGGTGGCCCGCGGCGAGTTCGGCGACCCGCTCAGCATCGAGATGAAGACGGCGTGGCATGTCGGGCGGGACATCCGGTATTTTCCGCTGCGCTTCCGGGCCGACGCGCCGCTCGCCGAGCTCGTGGAGCAGTTTCTCCTCCGCGACGTCGCCCGCCATCGCCCGGTGTTTGCGGCCGATGCGAAGCTCGTCACCTTCGGATCGTGCTTCGCCGATCATCTGCGCCGCGAGTTCCTGCGGCGCGGCCGCATGTCCGAGCACGTCGACGTGCCGCAGGGGCTCAACAACAGCTTTGCGCTGCGCGACTTCTTCGAGTGGGCGCTCACCGGCAAGCGCGACACCGCCGCCTACTGGTACAACCACGCCGATGAGCGCCGCGCGGTGCGCTGGGAGCCGCAGGCCGAGCAGGCGATGTTCGCCAACGCCCTCAAATCCGCCGACGGATTCGTGATCACGTTCGGCCTCGCGGAGATCTGGCGCGACCGCGCCACCGGCGGCGTGTTCTGGCGCGGCGTCCCGGCCGGCGTGTTCGATCCCGCGCGGCACGAGCTGGTCATGTCCTCGGTCGAGGACAACGCCCGCAACATGCGCGCGATCTACGACCTCATCCGCGCCGGGTGCGGTCCGGTCCCGATCGTCATGACCCTTTCGCCGGTGCCGTTGAACGCGACGTTCGGCGCCGACTCGTCGTGCCTCGAGGCCGATTGCGTGTCGAAATCCACCTTGCGCGTGGCGCTCGACATGCTGATGCGGAACGACCTGCCCGGGCTCCATTACTGGCCGGCCTTCGAGATCGTGCGCTGGCTGGGCGCGCAGCTCGGCCGCCCGATGTTTCAGGGCCAGGCCGCCGATCCCGGCCCCGGAGCGCGGTTCGACGACACGCGCCACGTGGCGCCCGACGTCGTCGCCTGCATCATCGAGACATTCATCGGCAAATTCTTCGCCGCCGCGCCGATCCGCGAGCGCCGCCCGGCCTAGGGCTGGTTCCGATTAGGTTGAACCACCTACATTTTCGTCATGCCCGCGAAAGCGGGCATCCAGCGAACCCAACCACGGAGACACGGAGACCACGGAGGAAAAAACAGGATTCCGTCTCCGTGGTGAAAAGGAGTCTGGATTCCCGCTTGCGCGGGAATGACGCGGAGGATGAAGTGCGGTCCATCTGCTCCGGAACGGCTCCAGTTCCTGAGCAGATGTGGGCGCGCGCCTGACGGAACAACTTTCGAGTGCTGCCCGTTGTTACCGCGAGGCCACGAGGAGCGGTTCACGATGAAGCTCAGGACCCTTGCCGCTGCAGCACCGGCGCTGGCGGGCGCGTTGTTCCTATCCGGCTGCTACTACTCGCATAGGACCGAGGTGCCGCCGCCGGCGTATCCGCCGAGTGCCGCCGCGCCGTCGTCCTGCATGTTCGCGGGCCAGGGTTATACGCTGGGCGCCCGTCTGGTCACGCCAGAGGCGCGGACCATTGAATGCGGCCGCGACGGCTACTGGCACCAGGTGAATTAGAGCCGGGAGCGGCTAGATCGCTTACGCCGCTTTCGGCGCCTTGGCGGGGGCATTCGCGGAGATCCCGCTCAACCGCAGGCGCCAGCGGCGGCGCGGCCGGGCGGCCACGTCGGCCACGTCCAGCGTGAGCACGATCGGCCGGTGATCCGACGGCCCGCGCTCCAGCACATGGGCGCGCGTGCAGTCGAGACCGCGCACCAGGCAGCGGTCGAGGCGGAACGGCACCACGTTGCGCGCATGATGGGTCGGGCGGCGCGGTCCGACGTCGCGGAAGCCGGGCAGGAAGATCGGCCCGATCGCGTTGTAGTCGCCGATCACCGCCGCCGGGCCGTCGACGGCCTCGGCAATCGTCATCAGCTGCAGGCGGTTCAGGATTTGGCCGTGCGAGAGATGCACGTTGGCAAGGGTGATGTCGCCGGCGCGGATGATCTGGGCCACCCGCGGCGGCAGGGCGCCGGGCAGGTTCGAGACCGGCAGCATCAGAGTCCGCGGCCGCTCGAGCGGGCTCGGCGTCCAGATCGCGAGACCATGGATGCGGCCGGGCAGGCGGCGGCGGAACACTGTCCCGCCGGCGATCGCGGGCAGGCTCTCCAACTCCTTGGTCGCCTCTTGCATGAGGAGGAGGTCGGGCTGATGCCGGGCGATCAGCGCCGCCACGTCATGAACGGCGGCCCCGGTGCGGCGAAGCAGGTTCCAGCTGATGACTTTCACGTCGGTGATCCTGCCTCGAGCGCCACCTGGATGGCCCGGTCGAGATCGTTGGGCATGTAGGGCTTGTGAATGAGATTGAAGCCGGAGGCGATCGCGGTGGCGGCGGCCTTGCTGAACCCGGTGGTCAAGAGGACGGGCATGGTGGGGTAGCGCTCACGCAAAGTTTGGGCCAATTCAACGCCATCGAGAGTCCCAGGCATCACGATATCCGAAAACACCAGGTCCGGCTTGAACCCGTCTGCCAGCAAACCAAGCGCCTCGTCGGCGGAGGCGGCCCGGGTCACGGTATGGCCGAAATCCTCAAGCAACATCCCACAGGCCTCGGCGACCAGCGGATCGTCCTCGACGAGCAGGATCGCTCCGGCCGCGCGGCTGTTCTGGCTCACGTGCGGATCGAGAGAGACGTTCTCGGTGACGTTCGATGCGCTGCTATCCACGATTCGGCCCCAAGTATATACGATGACAGCGCGGCCAAACTATGGCCATGGAAGGTTAATGTTTGCCTAACTCATAGCCGGCTCGGCGGCTGTGATGACTGTCACCTTTCGGTGACCGGTCTCGGGTCGGTGACCGGCCTCGGGCGTATTTGGGTAGGTACGGTGCGGCGATGATCTTGGATTCTCACCATCACATCTGGCGCCTCGCCAATCTGCCGTGGCTGGCCGGGCCGCCGGTGCCGCGGATCTTCGGCGACTATGCGGCGCTCAGGCGCGACTATCCGGTCGACGAGTTCATGGCCACGGTGCGCCCGGCGGGCGTGGTCAAATCCGTTTATGTGCAGGTCAACGTGGCACCGGGCCGGGAGGTCGACGAGGTCGCCTGGGTGCAGTCGGTGGCCGACCGGCACGGCTTCCCCCATGGGATCGTCGGCTATGCCGACCTTGCCGCCGCCGACGTCGCGGCGGTGCTCGACCGGGAACGGACGCACAAGAACCTGCGCGGCATCCGCCAGCAGCTGCATTGGCACGAGACGCCGCTGTACCGCTTCGCCCCGCGGCCTGACCTGATGAACGATCCGGCGTGGCGTCGCGGCTTGCGCGAGGTCGAGGCGCGCGGGCTGCTGTTCGAGCTGCAGGTGTTCGCGAGCCAGATGGCGGACGCGGCGCGGCTCGCCCGCGAGCATCCCGATCTGCAGCTCGTGCTGCTGCATGCGGGGATGCTCGAAGACCGCAGCCCGGCAGGCTGGACGGCGTGGCGGACGGGAATGCGCGCCTTGGCCGGATGCCCGAACGTGGCGGTCAAGCTGTCCGGACTCGGCACGTTCGAGCACCGCTGCTCGGTCGAGTTGTGGCGCCCCGTGGTGAGCGAGACCGTGGCGATGTTCGGCCCCGAGCGCTGTCTGTTCGGCAGCAACTTCCCGATCGAGAGCCTGTGGACCACCTACGACCGCCTCGTCGCGGTCATGCGCCAATGTCTGGATGACCTCCCGCCGGCGGCACAACGCGCGGTTTTTTACGACAATGCGGCCCGTTTTTATCGGTTTTAAGCGTGTCACGGTGGTTAACGGGTCGCCGTCGATCACGCGGGTGTGTGCGCGGCGTCACTGCTTGTTAACGACTTCGCCGCGTAGATTCGCTATGGTAACGACATAAGCAGAGCCGCGGCGGTCGAACGGCTGCCGCCACCCGGAGGGAGAATTCCCATGAGCTCAATCAACACCAATGTTGGCGCTGGCATCGGTCTGCAGAATCTGTCGAAGACGCAGACCAATCTCGATACGACCACACGTCACATCTCGACCGGCAAGCGCGTTTCGACCCCGCAAGAACAGGCGTCGATCTTCGCGATCGCCCAGGGCCTGCAGAGCGATCTGCAGGCGTTCGATGCGGTTGGGCAGAGCCTGTCCTCGGCCACAGGTGCGGCGGCTGTCGCCACCGCCGGCGCCACCGCCGTCTCCGATCTGCTCACCAATCTGAAGGCGCAGGCGATCGAGGCCAGCAACCCGGCCAACACGCCGGGGCAGCAGAGCATCCTATCGGCCGGCTTCAACGCCACGCTCAACCAGATCGGCACGATCGTCCAGAACGCGACCTATAACGGGGTCAACCTTCTGTCGAGCGGGTCGCAAAGCGTGTCGGTCACCTCGACCATCTCGGGCGGCCAGCTCACGATCAGCAACGCGTCGGGCGTCGGCGGCGTCACCACGGCCTTGGCCGGCGGGGTCGCCACCACGGCGGCGGCCATCTCGCTGCTCAGCGCGATCGACGCCCAGCAGCTGGTCGTCGGCAGCTCGCTGGGCTCTCTCGGCTCCAGCTTGCAGAGCATCGACTCACAGAGCAATTTCCAGCAGGTCCTGTCGAACGCCACGGCCACCGGGCTGGGCTCTCTGGTCGACGCCAATCTGCCGGCCGAGGCGGCGCGGCTGCAGGCGCTGAACGTCCAGCAGCAGCTCGGCAGCCAGACGCTGAGCATCGCCAACCAGCGCCCGCAGGTGCTGCTGGGCCTGTTCAGATAAGCCTTCGAACTTCGCGCAGAAAAAAGGGCGGTCCTGGGGACCGCCCTTTTGTTTTTACCGGTAGGCTTCCTGGTACTCCTCGCGCGCGAGCTGCTGTGCGCCCCACATCCCGCCGAGGGCCGCGAACAGCCCGCCCAGCACCAGCGCCACGAAGCCCCACAGCGCCGCCTGGCTGGCGATTTTCGCCGCCCGCTCGGCCGCCTGGGCCGCGTCGTTCCTCGCCTGCTGCAGCCGGGCGCTCCACTGGTCGAAGCGCTTCGCGGCGTCGTCGGGGCTGATGTTGAGCTGGCTCGAGAGGATCGCGATGATGTGGTTCCGCGCCGCGATCGCATCGTCGCCGCCGGCCATGTAGCGGCGGATGTCGCTGATGATCTCACGCCGGGCGTCCGACCCCGAGAGGCCGGAGGTGTCGTCGCGGCGCAACAGGTCGTCGGCCATCGACTGGAGCTGATCGCCGGGCTGGCCGCTCTGGCCGGCCGCGGCCCCGGCGGCGCCGCTCACCGCCGGTGCCGCGGCTTGCAGGGTGTTGCCGACGATGCTCAGGGCGCCGCCGATGAGGCCGCCGATCGCCGAGGTGACGAGGAACAGGCTGACCGCCAGCCCCATCGCCCACGTCACCACGCCGTGGAGCGCGCCATCGAAGCTGCGCGTGGTCCCGGCCAGCCATGCGGCGGCATAACATCCGACGATCAGCGCGATCAGGTAGGTGACCATCCACCACACCACGGCGCCGAGGCCGATGTTGCCCGCGTCGGCACCACCCCCGCTGGCCGGCTGCACCAGGCGCAAGCCGACGCCGAAGCCGAGCAGGCTGAACAGGAGCTGGATCGCGAACACGATGAAGAGGCCGGCGAATACCGCGCCCCACGACATGCGCTTGACCGTCGCCAGCCCGGCCGCGAGGCCGGTCTCCACGGCCGCGCGGTGGATGCGACCGCGCTCGTACACATCCGACATATGACGTCTCCTTCTCCGCTATACTTGTATGACCCGGAAGCGCGCGGTCTTCGAGCGCGCCCGGCCTCGCGACGCCTAACCCGGTGTCGGAGACCTCTCCCCTCGGGAGAGGTGAATTTGAATCTGCCTGAATAGAACGGACTGTACCGAAGGGGGGTGCTCGGAACGGGCTCAGTAGCCCCCGAACCCCGCCTGCTGCAGGGTCATCCCGTCGCCGGTTTTTGTTTCCTTCTCGGGTCCGGGCCAGTTCTGCGGCTCGCCCGACGGGTAGCGGGTGAGCACGAAGTCGATCGGCTGGCCGCTTTCCTCGGTGCGGAAGGCGACCGGCACATCATGATCGTCGAGCCACACGAACTGGCGCTTGTCGCCCTTGATATCGACTTGCCGCAGCCGCATCGGCTTGCCTTCGACCATCACGGTCTCAGTCGTCTCGCGGTCGACGTGCACCGCGAACAGCTTGCCGCTCTTGGTCGACATCACCGTGTTGGTGTCGAGAACGGCCGCCGACCACGGATTGGACGGATGGACGTTGGCCGGTGCCGCGATCTGGCCCAGCGGCGAGTGGATGATGAACGTGTCGCCGTGCGCCTCGCCGGACAGCTCCATCTTCTGGCCGTTGGTCTCGGTAACGCCGCGGAACAGCGTGAGACGGCCGTGTTCCCAGTCCTCGCGGCGCTCGGCGGCCTGGCGGTGCACGACGACGCCGAGCAGCTTCACCACGATGTTCAATTTCGTCTCGACTTCGGCGCTGTCGCCCGACTGGTCGACGATGTTGGTGTAGGTGCCGATGTCGCCATAGAGCGGATGCTCGACGCGATATTCGTAGACCTGCGGCGCGGCTTGCGCGGTCGCTGGCCCGAACGGGCCGGCGAGTCCCCAGCCGGCCGACGCGCCCGCCAGGATGGCGGCGGCGGTGCCGAAGGCGAGAAGAGGGTGCCGCTGGCTCATCGCGTGCCGCTTATAACCGCCGCATTGTGAAACTGTCGTGACACAGGTCACTCGCCCCTTATCTGAGCACGGCCCGGGATCTGAGCACGCCCTGGGAATGTGGGGCGCCGTCCCGTCCATTCACGCGACCGCGGCCCCGATCCTGCGGGTCGTTTCACACCAAACGAGCAATTTTTATGCCCGGTTAGGCCGATTGACCAGCCGTGACATAAAAATGGCCGTTTCAGGGCCAGAGAGCCATCTCCAAGATCGTTAAGGTCCGTGCGCTGGGCGACGGTCGGGCCGAGTGCTCGCCGAAAATAACCCGGACGGCCAAGAACACAGGGAGTCTATGGACAAGAGCGTCCTGCGCGAGTCGCGGCTGCGCGGCTGGACCGTGATTCCGCTGGTCCTGCTGCTGCTGGCGGGACTGCCGGTGGCCGTATGGCTGGACCTGCGCAACCTCTCCCTGGGCTCGCTGGCCCGTCAGGCCAGCGACCTCAACTCCATGATCACGTCGATGCGCGGCTATTATGCCTCGGCGGTGGTCGGCCGAGTCCTTGAGGCCCGTGCGGCCGCGCAGGCTTCGGGAACGCCGGCCTCCACCCAGGTGGCGCATAACTACACGAGCATTCCGGGGGCGATTCCGATTCCGGCGACCTTGTCGCTCGAGCTCGGCCGGGTGATCAGCGAGCAGCAGGCGAATATCAGCTATCGCTTCGTCTCCGACTATCCGTTCAAGAACCGGGCGCCGCACGACATGGATACGTTCGAGCGCTACGCGCTGGCCTATCTGCGTCAGCACCCGGAGCAGAAGGTCTCGCAGAGCTCGTGGTCGCTGTTCAGCGACAGCGTGCGGCTAATCGCTCCGGTGATGATGGCGGCCCCCTGCGTCAGCTGCCACAACTCGCACCCGGAAAGCGTGAAGCGCGACTGGGAGGTCGGCGACGTGCGCGGCATTCAGGAGGTGATCGTCAGCCAGGCCATCGCCCCCAACATCTGGGCGTTCAAATATCTTCTGGGCTATTTCCTGCTCACCGCGCTGATCGGGTTCCGCTTCATCGCGCTGCAGCGCCGCCAGGGGGCCGTGATCGCCGGTATGAACCGGGAGCTGACGCAGAACAACGAGTTCCTCGCCGGCGTGTCGCTGAAGATCTCGCGCTACCTGTCGCCGCAGCTCTACAAGAGCATCTTCTCGGGCGAGAAGGACGCGGCGATCCACACCGAGCGCAAGAAGCTCACGGTCTTCTTCTCCGACATCAAGGACTTCACCGCCACCACCGAGCGCCTGCAGCCGGAGGAGGTGACGCAGCTCCTGAACGAGTACCTGACCGAGATGGCGGCGATCGCCGAGCGTCACGGCGGCACGGTCGACAAGTTCATCGGCGACGCCATCCTGATCTTCTTCGGCGATCCCGACACCAAGGGTGCCGCCGAGGACGCGCGCGCCTGCGTGCGCATGGCCGTCGACATGCAGCGCCGCATCGCCGAGCTGAACGCCGTCTGGCGCAGCCGCGGCACCGAGAAGCCGTTCCGCGTCCGCATGGGGATCAACACCGGCTTCTGCAACGTCGGCAATTTCGGCAGCGCCGACCGCATGGAATATACGATCATCGGCGTCGAGGCGAACCTCGCGGCGCGCCTGCAGACGGTCGCCGAGCCCGGCCGCATCGTCATCAGCTATGAGACCTACGCGCTGGTGCGCGACGTCGTGGTGGCGCGGCCGCTGCGCCCGGTGGCGCTGAAGGGCATCCATCGCGAGACCGTGCCCTACGTCATCGAAGGCATCGTCGACGAGGCGGGGCAGGCCAGCCACCTGTTCAGCGAGCACATGACCGGGCTCGATTTCTACCTCGATCCCAGCGTTGTCGACGGGCCGACCGCGGCGCGCATCCGCACCATCCTCCAGGACGCCGTCGACGCGCTGGAGAAACGGGACGTCAAAACCTAGCCTTGGTTCCCGCGCGGATAGCACCGCTCCCGCCACAATCCCACTCGTCACCCCGCACCAGGCGCTCGGGCTTTGCCCGACGCCGAGATGCGGGGCCATGGTGCCGCGTCGCGATGCGGCCGTTCTAATCGGGGTCAGAGTCACATTTTATCGAACGGGCCCCGGCCGCCAGCGGCACGTTACCAACGGGCCGGGCACACGGGGCATCCAGAGATTCAACCACGGAGACACGGAGAGCACGGAGGGAAGAGTTCCGTGTCTGCCTCTTCTCCGTGATCTCCGCGTCTCCGTGGTTGAATTCTCCGGGTGAAGCAATCGGGATCAGAGTCACTTTCTCCCGACCGCTGCCACGATCCCACTCGTCACCCTGCACTTGATGCGGGGGTCCATGGTGCCGCGTCGCGATGCGGCCGGTCCTAGCGCCTGGTTCGCGGCCCGTCACATTTGGGCGCCGCACACGTTGCTTGAAGGCTGAGGCCTAACGCGCTACCGCCTGCGACGCGGACGACGCTGGCCGTGGCCGGGACGTCGCTCGGGGGGCGGTCGCCCGCACGGGAGGTACGCCGGCGCAACCCAAAAAGGAACGGTTCATGCCCGCCGGCCGTTACCTTCTACGATGTTCGCAAGACTGGCTTTGCTGGCCGCAGTTCTGCTCGTGGTCGCCCCGGCGCGGGCCGGCGATCTCAGGTTGACCATCGACGGCGTGCGGTCCGACGCCGGCGCGCTGATGATCGGCCTGTACAGCACCCGCGACGGCTATGAGGTGGCGCTCGACCGGTCAGCCGAGCCGGGCCGGCTGAACGATCCGGTTCGCCTCATCGGGGTGGCGTTGCGCGCGACGCCGGGAGCCCACACTGTGGTGTTTGCGGACCTGCCACCCGGCCGTTATGCGGTGATCGCGTTCCACGACGAGAACGACGACGGGCGGATGAACAAGCGCATGGCCGTGCCCACCGAAGGCTACGGCTTCAGCAACAATGCGCAAGGCTTCCTGAAGCCACCGTCGTTCGACGCGGCCGCCGTGGCCGTGGCGGACGCCCCGGTCGCGGCCAAGATCTCGCTGGTTTATCCGAGCCGGCCGCAGCAGAGCCTGTCCGAGGGCCGGCTGCCATAGGCACGCCGGGCCGCGTCCCGGAACCGACAAACTCCCTCAAATACCGGCAAAACACGGGCTGTGCGTATTCGCACAGTGGTCGCCAGGCGGCCTCGGCTAGGGTTTGCGCATGCAGACCTACCTCATCCTTGTCCGTGACCGCCTGTGGTCGACCTTGGACGCGCTCCTGCCGGTGCGGGACGTCGATACGGAGGCCCGCGTGGCGCTGGCCTCCCGCCGCGAGCCGGTGTTTCGCGAGATCGCGTCCCCGGCGTCGCCGTGGGCCGGTCGCCGCCGCGCCGTCGGCCGCCGCGGCCAGGCTCACATCGAGGCCGCGTGATGCGTCGGAAGGCCGCTCGCGGTCGTCGTGAGGGCAAACCAGTGTCGGTGCGTGCCGAGCTGACCGACGCCGCCATCCTGCGCTCCATCCTCGCCTGGCGCGGGACGCTCCCGATCGCGTCGTAAGCGCCTCGGCTGACCCGGGATGACCTGCCGCCGCAGCGGCGCGTCCCGGCTTGTGAGCGCGCTACTTCTTCGCCGCCGTGTACGGGTACAGCATCTCGCCCGATTTGTGCTGCGGCGGCCACAGCAGCACGACCTTCTTGGGGTCGGTGAACTGGTCGAGGTCGTTGCCGGTGACGTGCTGGAACTGGGTGAACGTCATCCGCGACTCCTCCCATTCGCCGTCCTTGCCGAACTTGACCGGCCCGACCGCCGTGTCGAAGCGCGTCGCCCGGACATAAGCCGCGAGCTTGTCGTGGTCGAGGCTCTTGGTCGTGGTCACCGCGTCGGCCAGAACCTGTCCGGCCGAATAGGCGAGCGGGGCGTAGGCGGTGCCCAGCGGGTCGGCGCCGGCGGCGCCGGCGCGCGCCCGGTATTTCTGCAGCACGGCCTCGGTGCCGTTGAACCAGTAGGACGGTGAGTCCGGGAACGCCTCGCTGTTGACGATGCCGTTGGCCAGCGGCCCCAGCTTCATCTTGAGCGGCGTCGACAACAGTCCGATGAACGTGCCGCCGAACATCTTGGTCTTGAGGTCGATCTCGTTCGCGGCACTGACGATGCCCACCGTGTCCGGCGGATAGGCGGCGGCGAACACGATGTCGGCGTTCGCCGCCTGCACCGCCCGCATGATCGGCGCGTAATCGGTCGTCGTTGGCGGGTAGGACTGGTCGTAGACGACCTTGAAGCCCATCGCCTTGACGTTCTCGCGGGCCCCCTCGGCCGCGTTCTGCGCGAACTCGGCGTCGGCCGCGATCATGGCGATGGTCTGCGGCTTTGGGCTCTGCGCCTGCGCCAGCTCGAAGAAGCCTTTCGAGAACGCCTTCTTGGGCTCGGGCCCGGTCGGCAGCATCGAGAAGTAGCGCTGGTAGTGGAAGTTGCTGTTGGCCGCGTTGGCCAGGAGGCCGATGGTCATCAGGTTCTTCTGCATGATCACCGGGATCGCCGGCGCCACCATGTTGGTCGCATAGGGGCCGATCAGCAGGTCGACCTTGTCGACGTCGACGAGCTTGGTGAAGATCTGCGGCACGTTCGCCGGGTTGCTCTGGTCGTCGTAGTAGACGAACTCCACCGGCCGGCCGAGCAGGCCGCCCTTGGCGTTCACGTCCTCGCGCCAGATCTCGAGCGCCAGCAGGCACTGCTTGCCGGCCACCGCGACGCCGCCGGTGAGCGCCATGCTGAAGCCGATCTTGATCGGGCCTTGCTGCGCGTGCGCCGGACCGGCGCACGGCGGACCGAGGACCGCGAGAACGAGAGCGACGAACGCAGGAATGAGGCTGCGCAGCCGGCGTGCATGAGCCATGGTGTCCTCCCTGGGTTCGCCCCTAGAGACACCCTCGTCCTGAGGAGGCCGCGGAGCGGCCGTCTCGAAGGACGAAGACCACCAGGGGCACGACGGGCGTTAACGCCTCTGTCTTCCGCGATTGTGCGCCTTTGGCGGATTGGCGGCAATCGGAACTGCTACAGTCGCGCCGACGCGCCCTACAAAGATCGGCCCTACTTTACTTATCCCTGGATCACTTGGAGCGGGATCGTTGCGTTCAGATAAGGTCCGCCGTCGCTACCTGCACTTGAAATTTTGCGGACATTTACGTCGGCGCTTTCGGGACCGAAGCTCAACAACGAATAAGTATTTGGAGCCTCCTCGGCGCGACGATCTCTCTTCACGCCGACGCTTCCGGCCGAAATCACATAGATGTCATTCTTCGCAAGCTGTTGGACGGCGGCTTTGTCAGGATGGGTCTTATTGATTTTTGAGATGCATGGGTAGTGCTGATGTCCGTGCAATATAAAAGATATTCCTGTAGCCAACGCCCGATCAATTAAACGAGCCGCATCCAGCGTCACTGATACGTCCAATTCCATAGCCGGCGCTTCTGTAGGAATGATAGAATTTACATGGTGATGAAGGATGATTGCCCGTACTTCGCGTTTTGCCGGGGCAGTCTGAAATCCGCGCATCACTTCTTTGATCTGTGCATTTGATAGGTAGCCATATTCATGAAATAGCGTCGGTGTAATTCGACAGGAGTCGAGCAGGCCGAGTTTCAGAGTGTAATGAGGCAATTCGAGCGGACATACAGAGCCGGTTCTCGCCGCGCCTGCGCCGCAAAGCTCCTCGACGAATTTTTGAAAGTGTATGACGTGATCGAACGTTACGGCGCTATCATCCGCCTTCTTGTTGGCTAACGCTCGTCGCGCAATGGCGCCGTGCAGATCGGGGCTATACCACTCATAGTCGTGGTTACCCGGAACAACAAAAATTCGCTCCCGGGGGATACCAAGCCGACTGCAGAGATTTTTTAGAATCGAAAGTGCATCACTGCGAGCATCGACCCAGCGGGCCTGAGTCATCAGATCGCCGGAAATTACGAGGGCCTCTACCTGTTCGATTGCTTGGCTTTGAAGATCCTCACATATCGCTTCGACAAGATCGACTTCTCGTTCACCTGGTACGGGTGTTTGGCCAGGCATGAGAAAGCCATGATCTTTCCCGAAGTGCGGGTCGGAGATGTGCAAAATATAGGATGGTTTCTCCGTCATCTGAGGCCGCTTGTTTCACAGGAACGCAAGTGTTCGTGAACCTATCTTCGCTTCCAACTGTGGATCGTATTTTTGGTTTTCTTCAAGGTTAGTGATTTTAAACCACTCCGGAATTTCGGTGGCTTTATGTCGGTAATAGTTCGGGACCCATTTTTCCTGCCCCTTAGGCAGACGCGGAGTTATGGACGATACGGTCGCAAGATGGAGTTTCTCTGCCGACGTGTCGATCAGCCAAGCTTGGATCGGCCCAGCCGTCTCGATTGACTTTTCAAGACTCGTCAACTCGGCGCGATGATCGGGCTCTATGCTTACCTTCCGCCACCATCCCCACCACACATAATGGTGCCTATGAAGGATTTTGCGATGGGCCGTAATCGTGTCCACGCTCGGGGTTAGCTCTCGAAACCGGAGGATTAGTCGCGGTGTTGCCATGACATAAACTCGGTATGTTCCGCAGTCTCAATGCATCCAATGTCCCTCATTAACACAAGCGCGTTTTGTTGGTCATGAGACAAAGAGGCCATCGACAGCCCCTGGCCATAAAATAATTCGATCGCAGAGAGGAAATAAGACAATCCGGCGACACGTGCCGCGATATTGTTGGAAGTGAGGAGGTTCGCTTCCCTTCGGATGGGGTCGCGCCGGCTTACCGACTGAAGATGAAAATGACCAGACGGAAACCCGACGGCTTCTACCTCTGGCGGCCTGCGGTCCACTGCCAATTTAAAGGCCAATTGCCGCCGCCCAATCACATATCGCTGCCATGTTGTCCATGACCGCTCCATCTTTCGCGGCGGCAAAAATTCTTCAGAGCAGCGCAGTTCTATCAAGTCGCCGGTGCGCCATGGCGTCGGTACGGCGAGTTGCCGAGCTTCATAGGTTAGCCGTTCAAACGTGGGCACGCCGTACGTTAACGCATCTGGATGAATTACGATGTCGCCGCATGAACTCAGCCAGTCAATAACAGTCTTCCGTTCTGCTTCGGCGCTAGGTCTCGTGAGTTCAGGCCACAGAGACATGAAGATGGTCTGGACCGGCTTGCAATGCAAAGCGACGAAGTTAAGCCACGCGGCCACGTAATCTGGATACCAGGGCGGGTCCAGGAAAAATGTTCGCGGAATCGAACTCTCGAGACGCCGCTGCTGTGGCGCTTCTTCAGCGACCAAGTCAAGGGTTAGGTCAGGTCGGAATAATGGATTGCGATCAATGAACGTAAATTGTTTTCCTCGCTCCTTTAAACGATCAGCGATTGTCGGGGCTCCAACAACCACAACAGGCTCCGCCCGCGCCATTAGTGTTGCGCTAACGCGATCAACCGTCTCCGGACAGAAGGTCCAGTGGTAATCAAGAGGATGAGGCTCGAACGCCTCAGACGTAGCGGCATTTGCAATGCTTTCTGAAGACGTGGTTAGATCCGGGCGAACGGCTAGCAATTCCTCGAGTGGCGCACCACGCATCCGACGCAGGAGAGTACCGGTTTCGGGACGAAGGCCGCTCGACAGGAGAAATTCCAGGCGCGCACGAATTGCCCTTAGATATCCCTGATCCGGCTCTGAGCTTCGACGATCTTCGGCCAAGTGTCTGGACCATCCCCGAGGGTACTACGCAAACGTAGCGGAAGTCGTCTAGTTGGGAAATCGTTCCGCTGAGTTTAAGCCGCAAAGAAAAAGGCGGGCTCCCCCTGAGCCCGCCTTGATAAGTTCTGCGGTCTGTGGCGCCCCCATCCTGGGCCGGCTTCCTGGCATTTCGCCTCGCCGGTCGTCTCAGCGTCGCAAACTGATGAGCGCATGGTGATCGGGTTCGCGACGGCGCACAATCTTTCCATCACGCGTCCGTGACGAATCTGGCGCGGTGTGCTCGGCGGAACACACAAAACATGACGGGACTGCCAACTCGGCGCGTCGATCGCCGCGGCCGCCGCAGCTGTGCGGTAGGAACTCTGCTTTCAGTGCGTCGGGGTTGCGGCCACGGCGTCACATCTGTCGCTGGCACTCGACAGCGCGCCCTGCGGTAGGAGTTTTGGTTAAGAGGGCTGGAGCCGAAAAAGGCGGGCTCTTGCGAGCCCGCCCCCGGGTCCAACTTGGGACTATGCCGGGCTTATTATCCGGCAGGGTCAGTTGGCGCCGAAGAGGTTACCAGGAGATGAATCGAACCGGTTAATCCACCGCTGTATTTACTTCGGCTCGTCCATAGACCTGCGCCGGTATGTTCAATCGCGGCGGCACTTCTTTTCGACTATTCGCGCGCTCATCTTCACGGCGGCGTGATGTGAGCCGGCGAACCATGCTCACGAAAAGGGCGGACCCAATCGCTCAGGTCCGCCCGCTCCGGTTTCCAACTTGGCGTATGCTTAGTGTTTACGCTGCTTCTGAATTCGTTCGGTGAAATGGTTGAAACGGCTCTCTTGGTGGCTCAAGGAGCATTGCGCGGTAGATGGGTAGAAACTCTCTAGCTTCGGCTTCACCAAGGGCGGCCAGAGCGTCGATATTTCTGCAGTCGTCCAACGTGTATTTACCGTCCGGCACGACGGGGTCAATTCTAAATACTCGCGGTGACGTCGGCCGGTCTCCTAACAGCAATCTAGCCATTCCGATGGAGTTCGAGGATTGGCCAGCCATAAGCAAGCCGATAATGCTTAGATTATCGCGCACATACCCGAGATCTGCGGGAATCTCGAGTGGCACAACCGTGCAGCCTATGCTAAGCAGCCGTGTATCTTCTGGAACCCACTTGAGGACAGCTAGGCTTTCTACAGCCGCGAGGCTAGCCGGGTTGTTCGCCCAGACGCCGCCATCCACGAGGGTGGCACCCCGATTCATATCGTGAGCCGGAAAATAAGTTGGCGCCGCAGCGGTAGCCATCGCGACGTCGACCGCCGTTTCAGCATGGTCCATTTCGAATCGAGGCTGATGCGCTGTCTTGAAAACACGCACGCTGCCGCGATTCGAATCAAACGCAGGGATTATCAGACGCGTTAAACTTTCTCCAAGGCGCTTTCCCTGAAAAATCCGGCTAAGAGCCTGTTGGAGCGCATCAGGATCATATTTCGATCGCCTGCTTTGCCGAAGGCTGGCGAATAAGCCGAACGTGTCGAAGATTTTCGGTCCATCGCTTTTGTAAAAGCTCAGTATTTCCTCTGCGCTGAAACCTAAACCAAGGCCCAGGGCGATGATTCCGCCTGTGGATGTTCCTGCGATTAAATCAAAGTAGTCGACGACACGTTTGCCAGTTGCGCGCTCTAGGGTCGCCAAGAATGAAGCTGGGAAAACCCCTTTAATGCCCCCGCCATCAATTGCAAGAAGACGCCTAGTTGGCTGCATTTAAACCCGGCGGATGGACGCCGCCTCCTTTCCAGTCGTTCGAGATCAGCCATTCCTCGAAAAAGAATAGCCAAAGATTAACCCAGGGAACGATCGTCTCCGATATTCGCATCGAGGGCGTCCACTCGAAAGCAGACGGTAGATAAAGACAAAGCCGCGGGGGCGCCTGGCTGTAGAGATGCGGGATCTTTCGGCCGCCCGATAACTCCAGCAGATTCGGGCGGAGAACATCGGCGATAGGTTGATCTCCCTGCTTGTATGAAATTCGGATTGTGTAGGAGCGACTCACCGCAGTTGGGCGGGTATCGAAATTCCACATGAGTTGGCCTGCATGCAGACGCCCGTTGCCCCGAGCAACCGGGCTGGCGCGTAAATTCACATATTGTTGGGCGGCGGTGAGCCTTGGATGCCCTGCGCTGTGCATCGCCTGCTCACCCCGCGCCGTAGAATGTGTTGCTGCGCACGGTCGCCCCGGGGATGCTGGCTACTGCTAAACCGACAGATGGAGCCACTACTAATCGGCCCGCGGATCGCGCTGATGAAATTGTGTGGGTTATGGAGTCTATTACCCGGGTGACTGGCTCGTGACCAAACGCTTCGCCGAGGCCCTTTGAGAGGTGATCGAGGCCCCTCATGGCTATGATTGTATCGATGGTCGACACGGCAGCCGCGTGCCAATCATAAAATGCGGTCGCCAATTTCGCATCCTGATTCCATTTCTCTGCAAAGTTCTCGTCGTTCGTCGTCTCGTTCGGAACGAACCACTGCCGCCGCCCCCCGGCCGCCCCTATTTGAACGAATGTTGGCATGAGGCGGATTGTGGCGGACAGGACATCTAGCTCACTATCGAATTCAAATTGGCGGACACAAAACGCGTAGCTCTGGGCTGCAAGAGTTGTAATGATGATCGAGATCGGGGCTAGGGATGGATCTCGATTAAGAAAATAGATGTCGCGGTGCCGCTTGGCGATCTGCACCGAGCGTCGCAAAATTCCTTGTAGCGGCCGGTACTCGGGAAACGGCTCTATGTCGGCGCGCTTCTGTAGTTGATCAGCAAACCTTTGCCGCATTCGCGGTTGGAGGCCAGCACGCTGCTCAAACCAACGGCGGTATCCTTTCGGGTTAGTGGGCTTCCACTCCCTTAGCTTCTTGTCCGGGACCAGCTCGCCTTCGTGCATGCACGCTGGATTTGGAATCGAGGGCGTCACGTCCATATGGAATTCGCCCGCGAAATTCAGTCGCCAGCAGCGTTGCTTCTCTTCCAGTATCCGCGCGTATCGCGCATTTTCCTTTAATCGATTGCCGAAAGCACCTTTGAGAGCGGCTGCCGAGCAAGATGATGACAGTCCGGCGATCAAGCAGGCGAGGTCGACGTCATATTCGTCATAGCTGAGCGGCTTGTTAATTGTGCCGAGTGCGAATGACCCGTGCGCGTAAATGGTCGCAGTGCGCAGGATCGGATCGTCTGAGCCAGAAATCCACGCCCCGACCGCTTTGTAACGGTCTTCGGCGGTTTGTCGTTGTGTCTCTGTTAGGTCAAGCTGTTGGCCGAGGCGCTCGATGACGCCACCGAGATACGCCTTTCTAAGGCTTTCACTGATATCAACCGACATGTCTTCACTCCAACGTTCATCGCTCGACGTCCTCGTCGAGATAGCCCCCCTTTTTGTTTACGCTCCTCCGGATCAGGGCAGCTGTACGCTGCTCTCTGAGTTTATCTGCTTTTCATAACCACATGATGTCCCGTCATTTAAGGATGCGGCCGCTGCTTGACCGAGAACCGGTTGTCGTTGGCGCCGGGCACCCGCGCGCGGGCGGTCCGCAGCGCGCCGGCGATCGCCGGATAGAGATCGCGCAGCACGTCTTCCTGCCGCCGCACTTCGGCGCAGAACTCGTGCACGCGCTCGTTCAGGCGCTTCATCTCGGCAAGCCACAGAAGGCGCAGGGACTGGCCGGTCATCGGTTGCATCGGAGGGCTCCTTCGTCTTGCTGTCGGTTTCAGTTCACTCATCTCGGTTTCTCCAAGAAGGGGCGGGTCGCCTGGTCGAATTGTGCCGGCGACCCGCCCTAGTTTGACGCCACAGGGGAGGAGAGTGCGGGTGTCACGAGCACCCGCTTGTGGCGCCGCAATCGTTGCACTTTGTGCATGTTCCGTTACGCACCATCTTCATGCTCCCGCATTCGGAGCACGCATCGCCGGTGAATCCCATGCTCCTGGCCTGGAGGATCTTCGCCGCTTTCGTCTGGGTCCGGACCGCCACCGCCATGGTCGCCGGCGGTGCTGCGGTTTCGGCGGTCACGATCGCAAAGCCGATCGGCTGGGTCGCACCTTCCGCCGGCGGGGCCGCGACCGCGACGTCGCCGGCCGGCGTGTGCTCATGCCCGTGCCCGTCCCCGGGCGCGTGCACGTGCCGGGCCGAGCTGCTTCGGTCGTTCCCGCCTTCCAGCACCTTGAAGCGCGAGCGCACGAACCCGGTGCTGGTCACCTTGCGCACCGCGTCCTTGACCGATTGCAGCGCATCGGCCGCCGCGGTCGAGCCTGCCGCGGGCAGGGTGCTTTCCTCGTCGCCCTTGCCGACGCTGTCCGGCTCGAGGTCGTCGGCGTGCACATGCGCCAGGTCCTCGCGGCCGAGATAGGACACCGCCAGCTCGCGGAAGATGTAGTCGAGGATCGACGTCGCGTTCTTGATCAGGTCGTTGCCCTGCACCGGGCCGTTGGGCTCGAAGCGCGTGAACGTGAAGGCCTCCACGTATTCGTCCAGCGGCACGCCGTATTGCAGGCCGATCGACACCGCGATCGCGAAGTTGTTCATCAGGCTGCGGAACGCCGCCCCTTCGCGGTGCATGTCGATGAAGATCTCGCCGATGCCGCCATGCTCGTACTCGCCGGTGCGCAGGTAGACCTTGTGCCCGCCGACGATCGCCTTCTGCGTGTAGCCTTTGCGGCGGTTCGGCAGGCGCATGCGCGCGACCTGCGTCACCCGCTCGACGATGCGCTCGACGATCTTCTCGACCTTCGCGGTACTGGGGGCCGCGGCGATCTCCTCGGCTGCCTGGGCGGCTTCGTCGGCGTCATCGAGCATCGAGGCCAGCGGCTGCGACAGCTTCGAGCCGTCGCGATAGAGCGCGTTGGCCTTCACCCCCAGCCGCCACGACAGCATGTAGGCGTCCTTGCAGTCCTCGACCGTCGCCGCGTTCGGCATGTTCATGGTCTTGGAGATCGCGCCGGTGATGAACGGCTGCGCCGCCGCCACCATCTTGATGTGGCTCTCGACCGACAGGCAGCGCTTGCCGTTGCGGCCGCACGGATTGGCGCAGTCGAACACCGGCAGGTGCTCGGCCTTGAGGTGCAGCGCTCCTTCGAGCGTCATCGCGCCGCAGCACCAGGTGTTCGCCGCCTCGATCTCGGGCTTGCTGAAGCCGATCGCCGCCAGCAGGTCGAACGCGGGGTCGTCGAGCTTCTCCTTCGCGATGCCCAGGCCCTTGGTGCAGAACTCCTCGCCCAAGGTCCACTTGTTGAACGCGAACTTGATGTCGAAGGCGCTGCGCAGGCCGGCCTCGACCGCGTCGATATGCATGTCGAGGAAGCCCTTGGCCTTCAGGGCCTCGTGGCCGATGGTCGGCGAGCCGGCCAATGTGCCGTGGCCGACCGCGTAGGAGACGATCTCGTTGATCTGCTTCTGGTCGTAGCCCATCGTGCGCAGCGCCTCGGGCACCACGCGGTTGATGATCTTGAAGTAGCCGCCGCCGGCCAGCTTCTTGAACTTCACCAGCGCGAAGTCCGGCTCGATGCCGGTGGTGTCGCAATCCATGACCAGCGCGATCGTGCCGGTGGGCGCGATCACCGTGGTCTGGGCGTTGCGATAGCCGTTCTTCTCGCCGCCGGCGAGGGCGGCGTCCCAGGCCCGCTTGGCCGCCTGGATCATCTCGACATCCGGGCAGTCCTCGGCATGCAGCGGCACCGGCAGGACCGTGAGGCCCTCGTAGTTGCCGAGCGTCGCGTCGCTGAGGTCGCCGTGCCCGCCGCCGACGCCGTAGGCGGCGCGGCGGTGGTTGCGGATCACCCGCAGCATGGCCTCGCGGTTGGGCTCAAAGCCGGGGAAGGGGCCCAGCTCTTCCGCCATCTCGGCCGAGGTCTCGTAGCAGACCCCGGTCATGATCGCGGTCAGGGCGGCGCAGATCGCGCGGCCCTGCTTGCTGTCATAGGACAGGCCCATCGCCATCAGGAGCCCGCCGATATTGGCGTAGCCGAGGCCCAGGGTGCGGAACTCGTACGAGAGCTCGGCGATCCGCTTGGACGGGAACTGCGCCATCAGCACCGAGATCTCGAGCGTCACCGTCCATAGCCGGCAGGCATGCTCGAAGCCCTTGATGTCGAACTTGGCGGTCGCCGCATCGCGGAGCGCCAGCAGGTTGATCGAGGCCAGGTTGCACGCCGTGTCGTCGAGGAACATGTACTCCGAGCACGGATTGCTGGCGTTGATGCGCCCGCTCTCCGGGCAGGTGTGCCACTCGTTGATCGTGGTGTCGTATTGCAGGCCCGGGTCGGCCGACTGCCAGGCGGCTTCGCCGATCATTTCCCACAGCTTGCGGGCCTTGACCGTCTCGTGGAGCTTGCCGTCGACGCGGCGGATCAGGTCCCAGTCGCCGTCGGTCTCGACCGCGTGCAGGAAGTCATTGGTGACGCGGACGGAGTTGTTCGAGTTCTGGCCGGAGACGGTCAGATAGGCTTCTGAATCCCAATCGAGGTTGTATTCCGGGAACTCGATCGAGGTGTAGCCCTGGCGCGCGAACTCGATGACCCGCTGGATGTAGTTCTCGGGGATCATCGCCTTGCGCGCGGCCGAGATCGTGGCGCGCAGCGCCTTGTTCTGTTTTGGGTCGAAGCCGGCCGCACCGGCATTGCGGTCGACTGCCGCGATGATCGCGTTGAGGTGCTTGTTGCACTGCTTGGAGCCGGCGACCAGGGCCGCCACCTTCTGCTCCTCGACCACCTTCCAGTTGATGTACTGCTCGATGTCGGGGTGGTCGATGTCGACCGTCACCATCTTGGCCGCACGGCGCGTGGTGCCGCCCGACTTGATGGCGCCTGCGGCGCGGTCGCCGATCTTGAGGAAGCTCATCAGGCCCGACGACTTGCCGCCGCCGGACAGCTTCTCGTTTTCGCCGCGCAGCTTCGAGAAGTTCGAGCCCGAGCCGGAGCCGTATTTGAACAGCCGCGCCTCGCGCACCCAAAGGTCCATGATGCCGCCCTCGTTCACGAGGTCGTCGGCCACGGACTGGATGAAGCAGGCGTGCGGCTGCGGATGCTCGTACGCCGACTGCGAGGCGACGAGTTGCCCGGTCGCGAAATCGACATAGTGGTGGCCTTGCGCCGGCCCATCGATGCCGTAGGCCCAGTGCATGCCGGTGTTGAACCACTGCGGCGAGTTGGGGGCGCCGAGCTGGGCCGCCAGGATGAACCGCATCTCGTCGTAATAGGCGCGGGCATCCTCTTCGCTGTCGAAATAGCCGCCCTTCCAGCCCCAATAGGTCCACGTGCCGGCCAGGCGGTCGAACACCTCCTTGGCCGAGCGCTCGCCGCGCAGGCGCTGCTGTTCGGGGAGCTGCTGCAGCGCGTCGTCATCGGCGACCATCCGCCACAGCCAGGAGGGAACCGCGTTCTCCTCGACCGGCCTCAGGCGTGAAGGGATTCCGCGCTTGCGAAAATATTTCTGCGCCAATACGTCGCACGCGACCTGCGACCACGGCTCGGGAACTTCGATGTCCTTGGCTTGAAAGACGACCGACCCGTCAGGATTCCGGATCTCGCTGTTGGTCGTGGTGAACCGAATGCCGGCATACGCGTCTTCGCCCGCCCGCGTGAAACGCCTCTCGATACGCATGATCTGTGTGCTCCGTCACGGATGCTGTCGTTTGACACCCAGACGCCTCTTCTCTTGAATCGGAAGAGTCATCCCCCGTCCCGGGCCTCCCTGGGATTCATGCCCCCACTACATCCTGTGGGTTCGGCCCGGCTCGTTACCATAGGTTGATACCGGATGAGTCCGCGCCGCAAGCGGTTTGTGGCTGATTCGTGGCGCCACACAATTAGTAGCAGGATCAGCTACTTATGGTGTGCCATGCGGATTTATAACCCAACACGTTGATTTTGCTGGCAAGGAAAAAATTTTTAGACGTGGGTTCAATGGTTTATGGGGAGCCGAGTCGACGCCAGTGCAGTGCAGCATCGAGCCCGATTGAGACTCAAACAATACAGAGCTTCTTAAGCGATATCAGTCTCTTAAGTGACCTGCGGTGCCATGGTATTAACGAAATTCCGCAGAAAATCGCGGCGCGGATTTTCACCGCGTCGCGCCGGGATCCCACGGTCGAGCTGGTCGTTGATTGCGGGCTGGCGGCCGGGCGGTCAGGCGGCGTCGGAAGAATTGCAGAATTGCCCGGGCAAAATGACCCTCTGCAATTCTTTTCCTGAGAATTAACGAGTGGTTCCAATGGCTTGTAAAACAATTGCAGAATTGCACCCGATTCAGGGGGGCGGGGGGAGCCCGAAGGCCTCTGCTCGATCATGGCCGGGCGAAAACAGCAGTGTGTGTCAGTCACCCGCGCGGCCGCCCATTCGTCTAGCTCAGGGGGGCCGCGCGCCCGCGAGCGTTTAGGGTTGGTCAGGTGCTTTGCGCGAAACGCGCAAAGCACCGAGGCGGCTAAACGCGAGCGGGTCAGAATTAAGTCATCAATCTCTGCAGCCGCTTCATCAGGTCGGCGCCGCGGAACGGCTTGGCGATGAAGCCGGTGCTGCGGCCGAACTGCTCGATCGACGCCGGATGACCGCTCATGACCAGCATGCGGATGCCGTGGCGCTGGGCTTGGTGGTGAACGCTGGAGCCGCGGCCGCTCGGCAGCCGATCATCGAGGATCACCACGTCCATGGGCAGGTACTCGAGGGCGGCCTGCGCCGCGTCGAGATCGTCGGCGATGCTGACGAAATAGCCTTCCTCCTCGAGCAGCGACTGCAGCATCTCGCTGACGTCGCGGCGGTCGTCGACCAGGAGCACGCGGCCGCGGACCTTGCCCGGTCCCGGCGTCTCGCGGAACGACACGCCGAGCCCGGATGCGGTGGGGCGCACCGCCACGTTGACCAACTGCCCCATCGCCGCCGACCGCAAATCGAAACTGAACCGCAGCTGCTCGCGCACCGAGCGGTGATAGGCGCGATAGGTGTCGCTGTCGACGATATGCGGGAAGCTGTCCCAGAGGCTCGAGCCGAGCAGGTCGGCCCGCTCCCGTCTCAGGGACTGCTCGGCGGCGCGGTTGATGAAGCTGAAACGCCACTCGCGATCGACGGTGTAGAACCCGTCGGTCAGGCTGTCCCAGAAGCCGCAGGCGCGCGCGCCAGGGCCGTCCTCAGGAGTCGTCGGCCGGGGGCCGAACGTCGGCGGAGTTTCCGTCATGAAGCGTTTAGTCCGGCAGGTAATTGGAGCGTCCCCCATCCTTCGGTCGGCTCCGGGTCGGGCGCGGGGGCGCTCGCTCGGCTTCCGACGGGGCCAACCCGCTGTGGCGGCGGGCGGTTTCCTGGTCTCGGACGGCGCGAAGGCGTGGGCTGTGGTTGGTCATGGGCGAGGCAAAAACTTGATGTCGGGACTTATATAAATGTCAGCCCGCCCCAGGGGTAATCAGGTAGACCCCTGAATTTGCAGGGGGAGAGTCCGGAGTCCCCGTGGTGTCACACCCGATGATGGGATCTGGGCGGCGCGGCCGCCGCGGGGCCGGCCCCGACCCGGACTTAGGCCACCGACAGCTTCACCACGTTCCCGCCGGGGTAGGGGAAGCGCAGGGTCACCTCGGTGCCCTTGCCGGACGCGCTGCGGATCGCGATGCCGCCGCCGTGGAGCTCGCAATAGGATTTGACCAGCGACAGCCCGAGGCCGGCGCCCTCGATGGTCCGGGTGAGCAGGCTGTCGAGCTGGCGGAACGGCTGCAAGGCGATCGGGATCTCGTGCTCGGCCATGCCGAGGCCCTGGTCCTTGACGTGGATCCTGAGCCATCCGCCGTCGCGGTTGATGACGACGCTGACCCGTGTGTCCGGCTTCGAGAATTTGATCGCGTTGTCGATCAAATTGACCATGCACTGATAGACCATGCGCTCGTCGGCGACGAACTCCGCGATGTCCTTGGCGACGTCGACCAGCAGGGTCACCTTGCGCGACGCGGCCTTGCCTTCGAACAGGCGCAGCGATTTTTCGGCGAGGTGCTTCATGTCGACGCGGTCGTATTGCGGCTCGAGCTTGCCGGCCTCGATCCGGCTCAGGTCCAGGATGTCGTTGACCAGGTTCAGCAGATGGATGCCGCTGTGGTGGATGTCGCCGCCGTAGCTCACGTAGCGCTTGTTGGTGATCTCGCCGAGGATCTCGCTCTTGATGATCTCGGAGAAGCCGATGATCGCGTTCAGCGGCGTGCGCAGCTCGTGGCTGAGATGGGCGAGGAAGCGCGACTTCGCCTCGTTGGCCGATTCCGCGAACTCGCGCTGCTTGCGCTCGCTGATGTCGCGCGTGACCTTGGCAAAGCCCGTGATCTCGCCGCTGGCGCTGTGGATCGGCGAGATGACGACCTCGGCGGCAAAGCGCGAGCCGTCCTTGCGCACGCGCAGCCCGTCCTCGGCGAAGCGGCCGTCGCGGCGCGCGACCTCGAGCGCCCGGTAGGGCCTGCCCTCGCGCAGGTCCTGCTCGGTGTAGAAGACCGAGAAATGCTCGCCGACGATCTCCGCCGGGGTGTAGCCGTTGATCCGCTCGGCGCCGGCGTTCCAGCTGGTCACGATGCCGGACGGATCGAGGGTGCAGATCGCATGGTCGGTGATGCTTTCGAGCAGGACCTGGTAGCGGGTCTCGCTCTCGCGCAGCTTCTGGGCTGCTTCGTGCTTCGAGGTGATGTCCCGCGTGATCTTGGCGTAGCCCACGACCTGGTCGGCCTCGTCGGTGATCGCCTCGATCATCACGTGGGCGGCGAAGCGCGAGCCGTCCTTGCGCAGCCGCCAGCCCTCGTCTTCGTGGTGGCCGGCTTCGGCCGCCGTCTGCAGGGCGCGGAACGGCTGGCCGCTGCGCCGGTCCTCCTCGGTGTAGAACAGCGAGAAATGCTGGCCGACGATCTCGTCGGCGGCGTAGCCCTTGATTCGCTCGGCGCCGAGATTCCAGCTGGTGACGATGCCGTTGGTGTCGAGCGTGCACACGGCATATTCGGCGATGCCGCCGATGAGGAGACGGAAGCGGCGCTCGGCGTCGCGCAGTGCCCGCTCGGTCTGGCGCTGCGCGGTGACGTCGCGGACCACCGCGGAATAGCCGATCAGCGTCCCGGCGCGGTCGCGCACCCCGTAGGTCGTGGCCTGGGTTTCGACCACCTCGCCGTCCTTGCGCACCCGCTGGCCTTCTTCTTCATGCCGCCCGCGGGCTGCCGCGGCCTGCAGCGCCGCCAGCACCCGGCCCGACAGCCGGTCGGGCTTGGTGTAGAGCTGCGAGATGTGAAGCCCGAGGATCTCGGCCTGGCCGTAGCCGAAGAGGGTCTGGGCGCCGCCGTTCCAGCCGCGAATCGCCCCGTCGACGTCGACGAAAATGACGGCGGTGTCGGCGATCTGCTCGAGAACGAGCTGGCAGATCTCGGACCGCGGCGCTGTGACGCCATTACCAGCCAGGGGGTCGTCCATGTTCGACCTGCTGTGTTCTCGGGCCGCCCGGCCCGATGACGGCGTTCTGCCGTTGCCCAAAAGCGTGGCGCAAAACGCCACCATGGTCAAGAAAAACCTTAGGAAAAACAAGTATTTAGGCGTATATCGCGCTTATGCGGATAAAACTGAGGGCATCGCGCGGCTGGGCTTAATGATTGAAATCGCTGGATTTTCGCGACTGTCGTTAACTTGCTGCAATCATGGGTGAAATGCGCCCCATCTCGCGAGGTTTTCCCCGCCGGAAGTTTTCCCCGCCGGAAGAGTTCGGCGGCGCTTCCCTGCGGTCAAAATAATCAGTCGCCCCACTACCGCCCGGGTGAAATTCGCACTATTCAATGCGGGGGCGGCGATCGGCCGATAACCGGCTGATTCCCATTAACCGTCTGGACCAGAGGGCGAATGACGACGATCGGGACGCGGATCTTGACGTGGCTGCGGGGCGAGCAGTTGGGCACCGATCAGTTCGGCAACCGCTATTTCCGCGACAAGAAGGGTGCGGCCCGGTTCGACGGCCGGCGCGAGAAGCGCTGGGTCATCTACAACGGCTCGCCCGAGGCGTCGAAGATTCCGCCGGAATGGCATGCCTGGCTTCATCACGGAATGGCAAACCCGCCGCCGCCCGGCGGCACGCCGCCGCGGCCCTGGCAGAAGGAGCATGTGCCGAACCTGACCGGCACGCCCTACGCCTACCGGCCGCCCGGCCACGACTATCAGGGCGGCCAGCGCGCCAAGGCGACCGGCGATTACGAGCCGTGGGTTCCGTCGTGATCGGCGGCGGTTGCGGACGAATTCAGGGGCTTGGGGAGGCGGTCTAAGGCAATGAATCATAATCTGGTTGAGACGTTGATGGGCGCGGTGGTGCTGATCGTCGCCGCGTTTTTCCTGACGTTCGCGTATTCGTCGACCAGCGTGCGCACGTTCAACGGCTACGAGGTGAGCGCCAAGTTCGACCGCGTCGACGGGCTCAATCCCGGGAGCGACGTCAAGATCTCCGGCATCAAGGTCGGGACGGTGGTCGAAGAAAAACTCGATCCCGAGACCTTCCTCGCCATCGTGAAGCTCAGCATCATCAAGGACGTGAAGCTGCCGGTCGATACGGTGGCGCAGGTGTCGAGCGAAGGCCTGCTGGGCGGCAATTTCCTGGCCCTGGTCCCGGGCAGCGAGGACAAGACGATCGATCCCGGCGGCGAGATCAAATACACGCAGGCGCCGGTGAACCTGATGCAGCTCCTGGGCAAATTCATCTTCAGCGCCGCCGAGAGCAAGACCGGCCAGGGCCAGAACGGCCAGAACCAGAATCAGAACGGCCAGACTCCGTCCGCCGAACCGCCGAAGACCGAAGCCCCAAAGTAAATTCGGCGATGCCCGGTGGCCGGACCCGAAGCCTTCGCCTCGCCATATTTGCGGGCTAATCCCACGCCATGCTCCGCCCGTTCCTGATTGCCGGCACCGTGTTGCTGCTGGGTGCCGCAGCCCACGCGCAGGCGCCGGGCGACGCGCCATCCGCCGCGGACGACGTGCACTGGCTGCCGCCGAACCGCACCGCGGTGCTGCAGGCCCTCGACAAGATCACCGGCCGGGTGCGGACGATCGAGGCGCCGGTGGCCCAGCAGGTCCGCTTCGGCACGCTCGATATCCGCGTGCGCACCTGCCGCAAGCGGCCACCGGAGGAACCGCCGGAGAGTGCGGCCTTCCTCGAGATCACCGAGTTCAAGCAGGGCGAAACGCCAAAGCCGCTGTTCAGCGGCTGGATGTTTGCCTCCTCGCCGGCGGTCTCGGCGATCGAGGATCCGGTCTACGACGTGTGGGTGATCGACTGTAAATCGTAGGTCAGGACGTCAGAGTCTGGAGAATCGCCAGGCCTTCGGCGTCCATCTCGCGCGGGAAGCGCGCCTCGGTCTCGAGCGCCATGTCGAGGCGCTTGCGGTAGACCCGCCGGCTGATCTCGACCGCGCCGAAGCGCGCCAGGTGCGCGGTCACGAACTGGGTGTCGAGCAAGGTGAAGCCGCCGCGCCGCAGGCGCGCCACGAGGTGGACGAGCGCCACCTTGCTGGCATCCGCTTCGCGGCTGAACATGCTCTCGCCGAAGAAGGCGCCGCCCAGCGCCACGCCGTAGAGCCCGCCGACGAGCTGGCTGTCCCGCCAGGTCTCGACGCTGTGCGCGGCCCCCATCGCGTGGAGTGCCGCGTAGAGGCGGATGATCTCGGCGTTGATCCAGGTCGATTTGCGGTTGGATGTCCGTTCGGCGCAGCCCCGGAGCACGCCCAGGAAGTCGCGGTCCGCGGTGACCTCGAAGCGCCGCTGACGCAAGGTCTTCTTCAGCCGGCGCGGGATGTGAATCGTATCGAGCGGCAGAACGCCGCGGCGCTCCGGATCGACCCAGAACAGCTCCGGGTCCTCGGCGCTTTCCGCCATCGGAAACAGCCCGGTGGCATAGGCGCGCAGCAGGAGGTCGGGCGTGAGCTCGCTCATCTCCCGATAATGTAGCCATCCGCCCCCAAAATGGGAGGGGTCGATGGCCTGATCACAGCTTGAGCAGAGATTCCGGGGCGAGGCGTGGCTAGTGCGCGTCTTTCGCCGGTGCGGCCGGCGGCGTCACCTTGCGCATCAGCGGCACCATGATGGCCGCGAGCGCGAAGCACATTGCGATGGCCAGATACGCGTCGGTGAAGGTCTGGACCAGGGCTTCGCGCTGGGTGAGCAGCCACAGCCGCTTCAGTGCGGCCACGTGGCCGTGGATCGGATCGCCCCACATCTGGGCGTAGCGGCCGCCGACGCGCCCGAGCATCTCGGTCACGGCACCGTTGGCGTTCGTGAGATGCTCGGCGATGCGCTGGAAGTGCAGGTTCGTCCGGTCATTCAAAATCGTGCCGCAGGCGGCGATGCCGATCGCACCGCCGAGGTTGCGCATGACGTTGAAGAGGCCGCTCGCGAGCTTCAGCCGGTCGGGGGGCAAGCCGCCCAGGGTGAGGATGACGGTGGGCGCCACGCAGAACGGCTGGGCGAGCCCGCGCAGCGCCTGCGGCCACAGGAGCTCCTGCCAGCCCCAGTCATGGGTGAGCGGCGCGAACAGGAACAGGCTGGCGGCATAGCACGCCAGCCCGAACATCAAGAGCCAGCGCAGATCGACGCGGCGCGATACAAATGTGTAAACCGGCACCGCCGCCAGCCCGACCACGCCGTTGGACAACAGCGCCATCCCGTTCTGCCAGGCGTCGAACCCGCGCACGCGGTTCAGGAACAGTGGCGTCAGGAACACCGTGCAGAAGATTCCCACGCCGGCGACGAACGAGAACCAGCAGCCGAGCGCGAAGTTGCGGCTCTTGAGCGCACGCAGCTCCACCACCGGCCGCTCGAAAGTCAGGCTGCGCGCGATGAAGGCGATGCCCGCGATCGCGGCGATCCAGGCGCAGGTGCGGATCGTCGTGTCGCCGAACCAGTCGTAGCGCGGCCCTTCCTCGAGCGTGTATTCGAGGCAGCCAAGGAAGAGCGCCATCAGCGCCATGCCGGGATAATCGGCGCCGCGGAGCAGCTTCAGGTCCGGCTTGTCGACGTCGACGAGCAGCGGCACGAGGATGGTGACGGCGACACCAGGAACCAGATTGATGAAGAACAGCCAGTGCCACGACCAGGTGTCGGTGATCCAGCCGCCGACGACCGGACCCACGGTGGGGGCGAGATAGGCGAGGGTGGCCACGATCGCGGCGGCGAACGCGCGCTGGTTGCCCTCGAAAAACAGGAACGCCGTGGTGAACACCAGCGGGATCATCGAGCCGCCGAGAAAGCCTTGCAGGGCCCGGAACACGATCATCGAATGGATATCCCAGGCCCAGCCGCACATCAGGCTGGTCAAGGTGAACCCGGCCGACGAGATGGTGAACAGCCAGCGCGTCGAGATGACGCGCGACAGCCAGCCCGACAGCGGGATGACGATGATCTCGGCGATCAGATAGGCGGTCTGCACCCAGGAGATCTCATCCTGGCTGGCCGACAGGCCGCCGCCGATCTCCTGCAGCGACGACGAGACGATCTGGATGTCGAGGTAGGCGATGAAATAGCCGATGCCCATCACCGCGAAAGAGAGGATCCGGCGGCGCAGCGGCATCCACGCCGAAGGCGGCCCGGCCGGCGCGGCGGGCTCGGCCGGAGCGGCGATGGTTGTCATCGGACGGCCGTGAGGACCCGGTCTCCGGGGCGCTGGTCGACGTCGACGGTCACCGACAGGCCGGGACGCAGCTTGCCGAACTCGGCGGCGTTGGCGTCGAGGCGGATGCGGACCGGCACGCGTTGGACGATCTTGGTGAAGTTGCCCGTCGCATTCTCCGGCGGGATGACGCTGAACTGGGCGCCGGTCGCCGGCGCCAGGCTCGCGACGCGGCCATGAAACTGCTCGGCGGGATAGATGTCGGCTGCGATCGTCACCAGCTGTCCGGCCCGCATGCGGCGGAGCTGGCTCTCCTTGAAATTGGCATCCACCCACAGGCCCTGCGCGGGTACGAGCGCCAGCATCTGCGCGCCGACCGTGGCGTAGGCGCCGGTACGGGCGCTGCGATTGCCGATGACGCCGTCGATCGGGGCGCGGATTTCGGTGTATTCGAGATTGAGCCGGGCAATGTCGCGCTCGGCGCTGGACTGTGCCAGCGCCGCGTCGACCTGGCGCTTCTGCGTGTCGATGACGTCGAGCTTGCGGTCGGCGGCGTCGAACGCGGCGCGCGCCTTCTGCCCCGACGCGAGCGCCTTCTTGTAATCGGCGTCCGCCTGCTGGAGGCGCTGCTCGGACGCGAATTTGCTGACGGCGAGGGCTCGATAGCGATCGATATCATAGCGCGCTCGCTCGATCTCGGCGGTGGCGGCGGTGATGTCGGCGCGCGCCTGGTCGACCATCGCCAGCTGCAGCCGGCGGTTCGCCTCGAGGTTGGCGAGCGACGCCTCCTGGGCGGCCATGCGGGCCTCGGCCTGGGCGAGCTGCGCGCGATAATCGCGGTCGTCGAGCTTGACCAGCAGGTCGCCGGCGCGCACCGGCTGATTGTCGACCACCAGCACCTGGTCGATGATGCCGGCCACTTTCGGCGCGATCGCCGTGACGTCGCCGCCGACATAGGCATCGTCGGTGGTCTCGATGAACCGTCCGACGGTCCACCACGACCAGCCGTACCACGCGGCCAGACCGGCGATCAGCGCGCCGCCCACGGCCGCGAGGAGCCGCTTGCCGAGCTGTCGGGCGCCGATCGGCGTCGCGGCGTCATCCATCGTGCGCACGGCCGTGTTCATGGAACGTCTCCGGAGACTTCGCTCTACTGAATCGTCTCCAGGGCGAGGGCGATGCCCTGGCCGCCGCCGATGCACAGCGTGACGACCCCGCGCTTGAGCCCGTCGCGGCGCATCGAATGGATGAGCCGCGTCGCGAGCACGGCACCGGTGGCACCGATCGGATGGCCGTGCGCGATCGCTCCACCCTCGACGTTCACGATGTCCTGCGGGAGACCGAGCTCGCGGGCGACGACGACGGCGATCGCGGCGAAGGCTTCGTTGATCTCGATGCGCTCGATCTGCGGGACGGTCCAGCCCGCGCGCTCCAGCGCCTGCTTGACCGCGGGAATGGGGCCAAGGCCGAACATGCCCGGCTCGACGGCGGCGATGCCATAGGACACCAGGCGGGCGACCGGCCGGAGGCCGCGCTTTTCGGCCCATTTCTCGTCCGTCACGACGACCGCCGCGGCACCGGTGTTGACCCCCGGCGCATTGCCGGCGGTGATCGTGCCGCCCTCGCGGAAGGCCGGCTTCAGCGCCGCCAATTTCTCGATCGTGGTGTCCGGGCGGTTATGCTCGTCCTTGTCGAACGCCGTCGGGCCCTTGCGGCCCGGCACCTGGACCGGGATGATCTCGCCCGTGAATTTGCCGGCGGCCTGCGCCGCGCTGAAGCGCTGCTGCGAGCGGGCTGCCCACTGGTCCTGGGCATCGCGGCTCACCTGGAACTCGCGCACCAGATCCTCGGTGTGCCAGCCCGACGCCTGGTCCGAAAACGCGTCATTGAGGCCGTCGCGCAGGACGCTGTCGTAGAGCTGGCCGTCGCCCATGCGATAGCCCCAGCGGCCGCGCGCGATGAGGTAAGGGGCGAGATCCATGTTCTCCATGCCGCCGGCGATCGCCGCGTTCACCCCGCCCAGCAGGACTTCCTGCGCCGCGGAGACGATCGCCTGCGCCCCCGACCCGCAGACGCGATTCACCGTCATCGCCGGCGTGGTGACTGGCAGGCCGGCGTGGACCGCCGCCTGGCGGCTCGGGTTCATTTTGGTGCCGGCCTGGACCACGTTGCCCATGACGACCGTGCCGATCTCGTCCGCCCGGAGCCCGGCGCGCTCGACCGCCGCGGCGATGGCGGTGCTGCCCAGGTCCGGGGCCGGCATGTCCTTCAGGGTGCCGTTGAACGTTCCGATCGCGGTGCGAACCGGCGAGGACAGGACGATCGAGCGCAGGGGGGCGGCCATGGCACGTTCCTTGTGTGATGTGACTTGCAATTTAATAGTGACTTCGGTAAAGTCAATATCTAGTTTTTTCTAATCGAGGGGTTAGATTATCTCGCATGGCAAAGAGCTACGGCACCACGACCTGTCCCGTCGCGCGCACCCTCGAGGTCATCGGGGAGCGTTGGACCATGCTGGTGATCCGCGACCTGCTGTACGGCGCGAAGCGCTTTCAGGACCTGCAGGACTCGCTTGAAGGCGTCGCCCCCAATGTCCTGTCGGGTCGGCTGAAGACGCTTGAAGAGCACGGGCTGGTGCAGCGCGAGTTCTATTCGCAGCACCCGCCGCGCGCCGCCTATGCGCTGACCAAGGCGGGCCGCGATCTCGCACCGACGCTGCGTTCACTGGCGGTGTGGGGCATGCGCCATTTCGGCGGCTCGACGCAGGTCGTCCACCAGGAGTGCGGCCATCCGATCGAGCTGCAGTCCTATTGCCCGCATTGCGAAAAGACGATTCCCTCCGAGGCGGTGGTGGTCAAACGGCCGGAGCGGCGCGGCGCCGCTCCGGCCGCGCCGGCGCGCTCTCGGCGCCGGTCGGGATGACCGACGCATGGACGCGAACGCGCCGCAAGCCGTGACGGCGGTATCGGCCGCGCCTGCGGCAGCCCGGCCCACCATGGACCCGCGCACGAAGCGGCTTCTTGAAAGCCCCATCCTGCCGATACTGCTGCGTCTGGCGCTGCCGAACATCGCGGTCATGTTCGTGCAGGCCGGCACCGGGCTGATCGAGACCTATTTCATCGGACAGCTTGGCACCGACGCCCTGGCCGGCGTGTCCATGGTCTTTCCGGCGGTGATGTTGATGCAGATGATGTCAGCCGGGGCCATGGGCGGCGGCATCTCGTCGTCGATCGCGCGCGCGCTCGGCGCCGGGCGGCGCAACGATGCGAATGCGCTGGTGCTCCACGCGCTCGCGATCAGCGTTGTCTGCGGGCTCGCGTTCACGCTGGCTCTGCTCGCCGGCGGTGCGTGGCTTTATACGGCGATGGGCGGGAGCGGCGCGTCGCTCCGGGCCGCGTTGACCTATTCCCATGTCGTGTTCGCGGGGGCGGTGCTGATCTGGGTGTTCAACGCCCTGGCCAATGTCTTGCGCGGGACCGGGAACATGGTGGTGCCGGCGACCGTCACCTGCGTGGGGGCGGTTGTGCTCGTGCCGCTCTCGATCTGTCTGATTTTCGGCTGGGGACCCTTTCCGCAGCTCGGCGTCGCCGGGGGCGGTGCAGCCCTTCTCCTTTATTACGGCATCGGACTGGCCGTGCTGGCCGGCTACATCTGGTCCGGACGGGGCGTGCTGCGCCCGTCTTTGCGCACGCCGCTGCGCTGGGCGCTCGCCCGGGACATTCTCCGGGTCGGGGCCGTCGCATCGCTCACGACCGTGCAGACCAACCTCACGGTCGCGGTCACCACCGGACTCATCGGCAGCTTCGGCCCCGCGGCCATTGCCGGCTACGGCGTCGGCTCACGGCTGGAATATCTTCTGGTGCCGCTGGTCTTCGGATTGGGCGGGCCGCTGGTGGCGCTGGTCGGAACCAGCATGGGTGCTGGCCGGCACGATCGGGCTTTGCGCATTGCCTGGACGGGCGGCGCCATCGCCGCCGCGATGACCGAAGCCGTCGGCCTCGCGGCCGCCATTTGGCCGCTGTCCTGGCTGACGCTGTTCGATACGGATCCGCAGATGCTGGACGCCGGCGTCGCGTATCTTCGCGTGGTCGGTCCGGTGTATGGCCTGTTCGGCCTCGGAATGGCGCTCTATTTTGCATCGCAGGGCGCCGGCCGGCTGCTGTGGCCGTTGCTCGCCGGCTTCATCCGCATGCTAGTCGCCGTGATCGGCGGCTACGTGGCGCTCAGTACCACCGGCGCGCTCAGCAACGTGTTCTATGCGTTGGCGGCAGGGCTCGTCATCTTTGGCGTGATCAACGCGGCCGCGGTGATCGGCGGCGCCTGGTCTGCCCGCCCCTCAAGCGGTGCTGGGCGATAAGGCGGTACCCCGCCCGCGGTATTCGACCCATTTCGGGAACTTCGCGGCCGCTGATACGTCTTATTGATGAGCGGCCGGCGTCCGATTTCCCTCCAATTTCGATTCCGAGCGCAGATTGAAGCTCTGCGGAGAATCTTTCATTGGAACGGATGCCGAAATCACCCGGACATGCGTCTCGTGTCCGAATGCCGCGCGTGCGGATCGCGACGCGGCGAGAGAGGCGCGTTGGCGTCCAGCCAAATTCCGAAGGAGGTCTCATGAACGTATCAGACGTGATGTCCCGCGACGTGACGATTGCAACACCGAACGACACCGTTCAGAAAGTCGCACGGATCATGAAGGAGCAGGACACGGGCGTGCTCCCCGTCGGCGAGAACGACCGCCTGGTCGGCATGCTCACCGACCGCGACATCACCGTCCGCGCCGTCGCCGACGGCAAGGCGCCCAATAAATGCCGGGTGCGCGACGTGATGTCGTCCGACGTGAAATATGTCTACGAGGACGAATCCGTCGAGGACGTGGCGCGGAATATGAGTCAGCTGCAGGTGCGCCGCCTGCCGGTGCTGAACCGCGAAAAGCGCCTGGTCGGGATCGTCTCGATCGGCGATCTGGCGCGAGGCGGACCGCAGGAAGCCGGCGACGCGCTAAAAGATATCGCCAAGCCCAACGGCGGATCGAGTCACGGGTCGAACCACCGAGCGAGCTAGCCGGCGGTCGGCCAATCGGCGGTGTCCCGCGTCACGGGCGCGGGACACTCGCTCGATCCGCATTCATTGCAGGTATTCCGGCGCGGCCATCGGGTTGTTGGGGGAGAAGTTCGCCACACAGGTGAAATTTTTGGCGTCGCTGGGATCGCCGCTGCCGGAATAGTGCGGGATCTGCGGATAGGGGCAGATCGGCCGGCTCATCTGGATTCCGGAGCTGGGGCTGTCGTTCACGTATTTCGTGGCGATGATCTTGTCCGGGGCCACGCCGTTCTCAACCCAGTGCTGAAGCGCGATCAAGGCATGGTGCTGCGCGTCGTTGACCGGCGGGGGCGGGGCGGTCACGAAAGCGCCGCTGACGACGTTGCCGAACGCGTTAGGACCGGGGCCGCCCGAGCAGTGGTTCATCCCGGGCACCATGAACAGGCGATAGAATTTCTGCAGGCGATCGAAGGTCTGGGTCTGCTGGCCGGGCGTCTTCATCGAGCCCTGAGTGGCGGCGACGCGCAGGTAATAGTCGATCATGTCCTGCGGCGCGATCAGCGGATCCGCCCAGCCGTGATACATGAGCAGCTTGCCGCCGTTCTTCTCGAAGGCGCTGAGGTCGGTGTTGTTGTCGTTGAGGGTGGGCCCGAGCAGCGTATCGACGTCGGCCATGCTCTGGTTGAAATCGAAGGTCGGCCACAGCCAGGTCGCGCCAAACACCCACTTGAACAGCGAATCGAACTGCGGCTCCGGCGTTGATTCGAGGGCCGTCCATCCGAAGAGCGAGGCGTTCTCGCTGCCCTTGACCGAACCCGGGAAGATCAGATGGCCGTTCGAGGGATTGGTCGGGCCGGCATAGATGGCATTAGCGGCCGCAACCTTGTCGGGGGACAGACAGTTGCTGTCGGTCGGGCTCTTGCACTGGATCTCGCTTGGCTGCCACGTGCAGGCGCGGGGATCGGTCAGGAACGGATCCGATTGCAGGCCACCGCTTTTCACGTTGCACGCCGCCAGGACGGAGTTGGTGATCAGGTTGGTGTCGCCCGAGGTGAAGAGGCTTCCCGGCGTGCGATGGGTCGCGGCGTAGACCCACACCAGCGCCGTGTGCACGTGAGTGCGATTGTTGGCCGGGTCGCCGCCGAGGATGCCGTTGTAGTCGGTCGGGAAGCGCTGCGCTTCCATCAGCGCCTGCTCGCCGCCGGTCGAGCAGCCGTCGAAGTAAGAGAAGCGCGGCGTTTCGGCGTAGAACGCGTTGACGATCTCCTTGGACACCACCGTCATCAGATGCGTCGAGCGCCAGCCCCAATCGACCCATTTTTCCGGATGGCCGACCAGCGCGTCGGCGTCGTTGTTCGAGGAGGGCGCCGTGCCCATGTCGCTGCTGGCGACGGCGAAGCCGAGCTTCAGGCCGTCGATCATCGTCGGCACCGAGACGGCAATCGTCCCCGCGTAGCCGCCGTTGCCCGTCCCGACGAAGCGGTGGTTCCATGCCGAGGTCGGCATCCAGACCTCGATGTTGATCAGCGAATCCGGGCTCGGCGTCGATAGAGCCGTCACCCGGCAGAACGGCGGCAGGCCGTCATAGCTTTGCCCGTTCGGGGCCAGAAACGACGGACCCGGGACCGACACGGCGGATGTGACCTTGGCATCTGGAAACGACGCCGCGATGAGGGCTTCGCAGGGCGTCGCCGCCTGGGCCCCCGGCATCAGCATCATTGCGCTGCACAATGCGGAGACCGCGGCCACTCCGGCCGCCGACTTCGTTAGCATGTCGTTCCTCCCTCGTGATCCAGGCACTCAACGAACGAGACCTGAAAGAAGGGAGGGCGATTTCCGGGCAAGTTTTGGCCAGGTTTGGCCAACTTGTGACAAAGTGGTTCGGCCCGCGTTAACTTTTCACGCCGACAAATTTCTCGAGCCAGTGAATGTCGTAGGCGCCGTCGATGAATTCCGGTGTCCGCATCAGGCGGCGATGCAGCGGCAGCGTCGTCGCGATGCCGTCGATGACGTATTCGTCGAGGGCGCGGCGTAGCCGCATCAGACATTCGTTCCGCGACATCCCGTGGACCACCAGCTTCGAGATCATACTGTCGTAATAGGGCGGCACGGCATAGCCCGAGTACAAGGCGGAATCCACGCGCACGCCGAGCCCGCCGGGCGCGTGATAGCTGGCGATCCGGCCCGGCGACGGGCGGAACGTCTCCGGGTCCTCGGCGTTGATGCGGCATTCGATCGCGTGGCCGTGAAAGCGCACCTGCTCCTGCGTGAACGGGAGGGTGCCGCCGGCCGCGATCTTGATCTGCTCGCGCACCAGATCGAGCCCGGTGATCATCTCGGTGACCGGATGCTCGACCTGAAGCCGGGTGTTCATCTCGATGAAGTAGAATCTGCCGTCCTCATAGAGGAACTCGACCGTCCCGGCGTTGCGGTAGCCGAGCTGGCGCAGCGCCTTGCATACGGTGTCGCCGATCTGGCTGCGCTGGTCGGCATTCAGCGCCGGCGACGGGCTCTCCTCCAGCACCTTCTGGTGCTTGCGCTGCAGCGAGCAGTCGCGCTCGCCGAGATGGACCACGTTGCCATGGCTGTCGGCAAGCACCTGGACCTCGATGTGCCGTGGATGGTCGAGATACTTCTCGATATAGACCTGATCGTTGCCGAAGGCGGAGCCGGCCTCCGCCTTGGCCATGCTCAAGGCCGACGCGAGATCAGCCTCGCTGCGCGCCACCTTCATGCCGCGTCCACCGCCGCCGGCGGCGGCCTTGATCAGCACCGGAAAGCCGATGCCGCGGGCGAGGCGGAGCGCCGTCGCGGCATCGGGCACCGGCCCGTCCGAGCCGGGAACCACCGGGATGCCGAGCTTCGCGGCGGTCTGCTTGGCGACGATCTTGTCGCCCATCATGCGGATATGGTCCGCCGACGGTCCGATGAAGGCGAAGCCGTGCTCCTCCACCATCGCGGCGAAATCGGCGTTCTCCGACAAAAAGCCGTAGCCGGGGTGGATCGCGTCGGCCCCGGTGATGGTAGCGGCGGACAGGATGGCGGCGGCGTGGAGATAGCTGTCGCGGGCCGCGGGTGGTCCGATGCACACACTTTCATCGGCCAGCCGCACGTGCATGGCGTCGGCATCGGCGGTCGAATGGACGGCGACCGTTTGGATGCCGAGCTCCTGGCACGCGCGGTGGATGCGGAGTGCGATCTCGCCGCGGTTGGCGATCAGGATCTTCTCGAACATGGCGCTGGCACTCGCCGGCTTGCGCGCGGGCTTCAGTTATTCGATGACGAGCAGGGGCTCGCCGTACTCGACCGGCGCCCCGTTGGCCACCAGGACCCGCGTCACCGTGCCGGCGCGCGGGGCGCGGATGGCGTTCATGACCTTCATCGCCTCGATGATCAGCACGGTCTGGCCTTCGCGCACCTTGTCGCCGGGTTTGACGAAGGCCGGGGCATTCGGCTCGGCCGAGAGATAGACGGTGCCGACCATCGGCGAGATCAATGTGCCCGCCGCCGGCGCGTCGGAGGCCAGCGGCGCGATCGGCGTCGCCGCGGCGGCGATGGCGGCCGGGGCCGGGGAGGCGGCCGCCGGTATGCCGGGGCCGGGCATCGCCACCCGCACGCGGCGGTCCCCCTCGGCGTACTCGATCTCGCCCAGGCCGGTCTCCTTGAGAAGCTCGGCCAGCCGGCGGATCAGGTCGGGATCGATGGTGAGCTTGTCGGCCATCAGTCGTTGTCGCCCTTGATGATCCGCGCCAGCGCGTCCAGCGCATGGAGGTAGCCGTGCGGGCCGAGACCGCAGATCACGCCCCGCGCCGCGCGGCTGATATAGGAGTGATGCCGGAACTCCTCGCGCGCGAAGATATTGGACAGGTGCACCTCGATCACCGGCAGCTCGCAGATGGTGAGCGCATCCAGGAGTGCGATTGAGGTGTGGGTGTAGGCCCCGGCGTTGATGATGACCCCGTCGGCGTTGTCCCGGGCCTCGTGGATCCAGGCCACGAGCTCGCCTTCGATGTTGCTCTGGCGGAAATCGAGGGTCAGGTCGAGCGCCGCGGCCCGCTCGCGGCAGGCCGCCTCGATGTCGCCCAAGGTCGCGCGGCCGTAAATCTCCGGCTGGCGCACGCCGAGCATGTTGAGGTTCGGCCCGTTGAGCACGAGGATCGCGGGGGAGCTCGTCATGTCGCGGTTATACATCAAAAAAATCGGGGCGACGGCACGATTTTTACTTTCAATTCAGCAGAATCCCCTTATAAAAAAACCAGACGCACCCGCACGTGCCTCTGGCCCCCGGCGTCAAGACTCCCGCTCGGTCCTCTGGACTTCAGAGACTGGACTTTCAGAGACTGGGCGGCGGGCACAGCAAGGGGTGGCTTACGCAACGACGTCAGGCGTCCTCATTGGAGAACCGGTGCATCTCGGCGTCGAGGGCACCCCCGGGCCGACGATCTCGCCCGGGTTGGGGACTACCGGACCAGCGGCCGCAGCCCGCGGCGCAGCCACCCGGACGAGAGACAGGGAGCCAGGGATGACCCCGAAGATTGCCCGTTTCCTTGCCGAGGAGAAGCCGCCGACCCCGTGCCTCGTGGTCGATCTGGACGTGATCGCCCACAACTACAAGCGGCTCCACAAGGCCATGCCGACCGCCAGCATCTACTACGCGGTCAAGGCCAATCCGGCACCCGACATCCTGAAGGTGCTGAGCCGGCTGGGTTCGAATTTCGATACCGCGTCGATCTATGAGATCGAGCAGTGCCTGTCGCTTGGGATCGCACCCGAGCGCATCTCGTTCGGCAACACGATCAAGAAAGAGGCGGACATCGCGCGGGCCTACAAGGCGGGCATCAACCTCTATGCCTTCGACAGCCCGGTCGAGGTGGAGAAGCTGGCCACGGCGGCTCCCGGGGCGCGCGTGTTCTGCCGCATCTTCATGACCGGCGCCGGCGCCGACTGGCCGCTGTCGCGCAAGTTCGGCTGCGACGTCGAGATGGCGCTCGATCTGCTGATCAAGGCGCGCGACCTCGGCCTCGATCCGCACGGCGTCTCGTTCCATGTCGGCTCGCAACAGCGCGACCTGAAACAGTGGGACATCGCGATCGGCAAGACGAAGATGCTGTTCACGGCCCTCAACGAGAAGGGCATCGACCTCAAGTTGGTCAATCTCGGCGGCGGCTTTCCGGCCAAATACCGCAGCCGCGTGCCGAGCCCGGACGCTTATGGTACGGCGATCATGACCGCGATGACGGAGCATTTCGGCAACAACCTGCCGCAGATGATCATCGAGCCCGGCCGCGGCATCGCCGGCGACGCCGGCGTCATCCAGGCCGAGGTCGTGCTGGTCTCCAACAAGACCTACGACGACAACCGGCGTTGGGTGTATCTCGACATCGGCAAGTTCGGCGGCCTGCCGGAAACGATGGGCGAGGCGATCCAGTATCGGCTCAAGACGCCGCACGACCAGGGTCCGAAGGGACCGGTGGTGCTCGCCGGTCCGACCTGCGACGAGGTCAACGTGCTGTACGACAAGGCCGATTACCGCCTGCCGTTGGCGCTCAAGGTCGGCGACAGGATCCTCATCGAGGCGGCCGGCGCCTACACCACCACCTACTGTTCGGTGGGGTTCAACGGCCTTCCGCCGCTCAAGGGGTATTACGTCTAGCCGCGAGCGAATGGACGCGGCGGCGCCTTCTGTCCGTCGCCAGCGCCGGCCGGTTCCATGCGCCGCGTGACCGGGCTATCCTTCGCTGGACTGGCCCTGCGAATCGGCCGCCTCTGGCCCGGCTCGATCGGATGATCTTCAATTTCGTCCTCGCGAACCATCACGAGACGTCGCTGAACTCCCTAGGCGACCTGCTCGAGCCGATTTATCAGGGGCTCGAGGCCTGCGGGCACCACGTGATCCGCTTCGGCACGGATTTTCACGAAGCCCCCATGGTCAATGTCATGGTGGAGTTCTTCAAGGACGATTCCATCGTCGATGACCTGTGCTGCCGGTCGAACGGTTCTACGAGACGATCGGCGGGCCCGGCCGGGTCGCGTTCCTGCGCTATGGGTTCTCGGAGGATCATCTCGAGCCGGACGTCATCGCCGACCCGCGGGGGCGCGACATCGATGTCCTGCTCTACGGCAATCCGCATCCGCATCGCCAGCGCGTGGTTGACGCCCTCGCCGAGGCGGGCCTCGGCTGCGTCATCACCCAGCGCGAGGCCTATCCCGAATTTGCCGCGGCCGATCTCGTGCGGCGCGCCAAGCTCGTGCTCGAAATCCGCCGCAGCGCCGACGTCAGGTTCCTGTCGCCGACCCGCATCATGAAGGCTCTGCACGCCGGCACCGCCATTGTCGCCGAGCGCTTCGATACCAGCCCGCTCGCCGAGCTCTATGCCTACACCGTGCCCTGCGACTATGCCGCGATCGCGGCGACGTGCCGCCAGCTCATCGGCGAGGGTGGCTATGTCGAGCGCGGCCTTGCGGCGCTGGCGAAATTCCGCGCCGAGACGTCGATGCAGGGGCGCATGGATCGCGTCCTCGCGCTGCCCGTCTTCGCCCGCCTCGCCGGAGCCGCGGCATGATCTTCAACTTCTTCCTCGGCAATCACCGCTCGGGCGGGCTCCTGGGCATGGCCGATCTCATCGTTCCGATCTACGAAGGCCTGGCCGAAGCCGGCCACCAGGTCGCCGGCTTCGCGGTGGGGATGCGCATGGCCCCCACCGTGAACGTGCTGCTCGAATTCTTTCCCGACGATGAGTTCGTCGATCTGCTGCTGAAGATGAAGGCGGAGGCCGGCGAGAAGTTCCTGTTCGGCGTCATCTGCACCGAGGACCTGGAGGACGCCCTGGTGATGGAACAGCCGGAGTTTCCCCGCCGCCGCGCCAACCTGTTGCGCGTCCTTCCCGTCGCCGATTTCGTGTGGACGCTGCTGCCGCAGGTCGCGCTCTACGACGCCATTGCCGGACCGGGCAAGGTGCGGCTCCTCGAATATGGTTTCAGCGAGCGGTTGCTCCCGCGCGGGCCGGTCGGCGAGCCGCGCTTTCGCGACATCGACGTGCTGATGTACGGGAACGCGACGCCGCACCGGATGGAGGTCGTGGGCGAGCTTCAGCGGCGCGGCTTTGGCTGCTTCGTGACCGACCGGCAGATCTATCCGGAATTCGTGGCCGGCGACCTCGTGCGCCGTGCGAAGGTCCTGCTCGACATCCGACGCGGCCCCGGCGTCCGCTACCCCTCGCCGACGCGGATCTGCAGGGGCCTGCATAGCGGCACGCTGGTGGCGTCGGAAAACCTGGGCGAGAGCGAGATCGCCAATCTCTATCGCTACACGCTCGCCTGCGGCACCCCCGAGATGGCGGATCGCTGCGAACAGGTCATTCGCAACGGCGCTTTCGCGCAGCTCGGCGAGCACGCGCTGGCGACGTTCAAAGCCGAGACCTCGATGAGCGCCAATCTGGCCCGCGCCATGGAATTGCCGGTGTTCGAGCGCCTCGGGCGACCGTGAGCGTCATGCTGTTTAATTTTTTCCTTGGCAACGTCCCCACCGACCGGCTGAAGACCTTGCCCGACCTGGTAAGCCCGATCCGCCACGGACTGGTCGAGGCCGGGCACAGCGTGGCCGCCTACGGTCTCGGCCTGCTGCCGGCGCCGGCAATCAACCTGCTGGTCGAGTTTTTTCCCGACGACGCGTTCGTCGCCCGCTTGCTGGCGATGAAAGCCGAGGCTCCGGAACGGCTCGTGCTCGGCTTGCTGTGCGCGGACGACCTCGCAGGGGTGGCGGCGAGCCCGGAGGATACGCGCCGGGCCGAGAACCGGCGGCGCATGGCGCGAGCGGCGGATTTCATCTGGACCATCCTGCCGCAGGGTTCGGAATTCGAGGCGTTGTGTGGCGCCGGCCGGGCGGCGCCTCTCGAATTCGGCTACAGCGAGCGGCTGGTCAACCGGCGGCTGATCGCCGCCCCCGGGCTGCGGGATCTCGACGTGGTACTCGACGGCGCGGAGACGCCGCGCCGGCGCGCGATCCTGGACGGCCTGGCACGTCATGGGCTGAAGTGTTTCATCAGCGGGGCGCGGATGCTGCCGGCCTTCGCGACCGCCGATCTCGCGCGCCGCACGAAGATCTTTCTCGACGCGCGCGGCACCGACGCCGGCCGGTTCACGTCGCCGCGGCGGATCGCGAAGGGGCTCCACAACGGGGCGTTGGTGGTTGCCGAAAAGCCGGCCCCGGGCGGCGAGGGCGGGCTCGACGCGTTTACCGTCGGCTGCGATCCGGCCACCCTCGTAGAGCGATGCGTGGCGACCATCAAATCGGGGATGTCGGTCAACCTCGGGCTGGCGGCGCTCGCCGATTTCCGCGCCAAGACGTCCATGCGCGCCAACGTCGCGCGCGCGATGGCGTTGCCGGTGTTCGAGCGGCTGGGCCGGGCTTGAGGGCCGGCGATGCGCTTCAACCTCCTCCTCGCCGATCAGTCCACGGACCGGCTGCAAGAGCTCGAGGACGTGCTGCGGCCGCTGCTTTTCGGGCTGCGCGCCGCGGGACACACCGTCTGCCCCGGAGCGCAAGAGTGCAAGCCGCCGCCGATGGTCAATCTGGCGATCGAGGGCTTCTGCGATCTCGACGCGGACGCCATCGCCCGCGCCCGATCAAAGGCGGGAATCCTCTTCGGCGTGCTGTGCCCGACCCCGCCGGATGCGCTCCCGCCGGCCCGTCGCGACAGCCTGGGAGCGCTGCTGGCCGTCAGCGATTTCGCGTGGACGGTCGAGGGTATAGCCCTTCCGCCCGACCTGTTCGATCCACGGCAGGTCGCCTCGCTGGTCTACGGCTTCGATGAGCGGCTGGTGGGCCGGCACCTCATCACCGACCCCGCGCTGCGCGACCTCGACGTGGTGATCTACGGCCCGGAGGGCGCCCGGACCGACGCGCTCGCCGCACGGGTCGTGGCGATGGGGCTCCAGCAGTTCAGCGTGCGACCGGGTGCGTTGCCGGATTATCTGGCGAGCGACCTGCTGAGCCGCGCCAAGGTCGTGGTCGTGATCGACGAGCGCTTGCCGCCGACGGGTTTGACGCCGCGCGTCGTGAAGGCGATCTATAACGGGGCTGCCGTGGTGACGGAGCCCGGCGCCACGACCGCGGATCGCTTCGGACAGGCGGTGGCTTATGCGGCGTATGACGACCTGCCGGCCCGCGGCCGCGCCGTGGTCGTCGAGGGCCGATACGTGGAACTTGGGCTTACGGCGCTCGACCGGCTTCGCACCGGTGTCAGCATGGGCGATTGCGCGGCCGCCGCGTTGCGCCTTCCCGCGTTCAAGCACCTGCTGCCGGAAGCTTGAAGGCGATGCACTTCCAATTTTTTCTCGGGAACCACTCGCGGAACAGCTTCGTGATGCTGGAGGACCTGGTCCGGCCGCTCGTCGTCGGCCTGCAGGAGAGCGGGCATCACGTCGTGTCCTATGGGACGATCGCGATGGCGCCCGCGGTGAACGTCTTCGTCGAGTTTTTTCCCGACCGCGACTTCGTCGATCAGCTCATCGCGCTCAAGACGCAACTGCGCGAGAAATTTCTCTTCGGGATCGTGTGCACCGAGGATCTCGAAGACCCGTATATCTGGCAGTTGAGCGTGCCGGGCCGGCGGGACAATTTGTTGCGCCTGATGGCGCACGCCGACTTCCTGTGGACGATCGTTCCTCCAGCCTCCTATCAGAAGCTTTATCCCGCGGAGCGGGTCGCCCATCTCCGTTACGGCCATTCGCACCGCCTGCGGCCGGCCTGCGGGATCGCCGATGCCGGCCATCGCGACATCGACGTGCTCGTCTACGGGAGCCCGTACAAATATCGCATGCCGCTGGCGGATGAGCTGAGGGTGCTGGGCCTGATCTGCGAATTCACGGTCAGGACGGCGCGCAACGTGCAGGAGGGCTGGCCTCGCTATCTGGCCGACGAGCTCCTGTCGTCCGCCAAGGTCGTGGTCGACATGCGCCGCGGCACCGAGGTTCGCTACGCGTCGGTCACCCGGATCGCCGCGGCGGTCCACAGCGGATGCGCGGTGGTTGCCGAGGCGTTCGACACCAGCGAGATGGCGTCTCTCTATCGGTACACCACGCCCGCGGCCTATCAGGAACTCGCCGCGACATGCCGGCGGATCATCGACGCGGCCGACTATGTCGAGCGGGGGGTGGGGGCCCGTGACCTGTTCTGTGCCGAAACCTCGATGCGGCATAATATGGCCGTGGCCCTGGACCTGCCGGTGTTTCGACAGATCCTCGGCTAGTCATCGATAGCGAGGGTCGACCATGAAGAAGCAGCACGGGCGGGTTTTGCAGTTGCGCCGCCCCACTCAGCGGGCTCGCGGACGCGCTGCGCCCGCCGACGGGGCCAATCCCATGGGCACCGACGGGTTCGAATTCGTTGAGTACACGGCTCCGGACCCCAAGGCGCTGGGCCGGCTGTTCGAGACGCTGGGGTTCACGGCGGTCGCAGAGCACCGCTCGAAGAAGGTCACATTGTACCGGCAAGGCGAGATCAATTTCGTGGTCAACGCCGAGCCCGACAGCTTTGCCCAGGCGTTCGCGCGCGTGCACGGTCCCTCGGCCTGCGCCATGGCGTTCCGCGTCCGCGATGCCGCCGCCGCGTATCGGCGGGCGATCGCGCTGGGCGCCCGCCCGGTTCAGGGCAAGGTCGGGCCGATGGAGCTCAACATCCCGGCGATCCAGGGCATCGGCGGGAGCCTGATCTATCTCGTCGACCGCTACGGCCCAGGCGGCAGCATCTACGACATCGATTTCCGGCCCGTGCGCGGTGCGCCCGCGACGCCGGACGGCGCCGGCCTCACCTATATCGATCATCTGACGCACAACGTGCATCGCGGCCGGATGGAGCAATGGGCGCGCTTCTACGAGAAGCTCTTCGGCTTCCGGCAAATGCGCTACTTCGACATCGAGGGCAAGGTGACGGGCCTCAAGTCGAAGGCGATGGTCAGCCCGTGCGGCAAGATCCGCATCCCGATCAACGAATCCGCCGACGACAAATCGCAGATCGAAGAATTCCTCCACGCCTATCACGGCGAAGGCATCCAGCACATTGCCCTCGGCTCGAGCGATATTTACCGCACGGTCGCCCGGCTGCACGCCCACAAGGTCAAATTCCTCGACACGCCGAACACCTATTATGAGCTGCTCGAAAAGCGGCTGCCCCATCACGGCGAGGCGCTGGCGCGCTTGCGCAAAAACCGCATCCTGATCGACGGCACGACCGACGGCCCGGCCAGGCGGCGGCGCCTTCTTCTGCAGATCTTCACCGAAACGCTGATCGGCCCGATTTTCTTCGAGATCATTCAGCGCAAGGGCGACGACGGCTTCGGCGAGGGGAACTTCCGCGCGCTCTTCGAATCGATGGAGCTCGACCAGGTCCGGCGCGGGGTGCTCAAGGTTTGAGCACAGTTCGAGGGGAGTGAGATCGCTCACTTTTCGGGCCGGGCGGCGGTTGTTAGGCTTGGCCCCGAGTCGAGCGGAGAGTTTCGTGAAGCTGGCAACCCTCAAGGACGGCGGCCGCGACGGCACGCTCGTGGTCGTGTCGCGCGACCTCCGGCGGGCCGTGAAGGTTCCCGACATCGCGCGCACGCTCCAGTACGCGCTGGAGAACTGGCATCGGATCGAAGGCGATCTGCGGCGGGCGTACAAGCGGCTGCACGAGATGCAGTTCGATCCGATCGGCGCCAGCCGGGCGTTCGACCTCGATATTGGACGGCTGGCCTCACCGCTGCCGCGCGCCTATCAGGTCCTCGACGCCAGCGCCTATCTGAATCATGTTGAAGTGGTGCGGCAGGCGCGGGGCGCGGAGATGCCGGCGTCGCATTACAGCAACCCGGTGATGTATCAGGCGCGGTCGGACGGGTTTTTCGCGCCCAACGAGAACGTCGCCATCGCCGATGAGTCCTACGGGATCGATTTCGAATCCGAGGTCGCGGTCATCGTCGACGACGTGCCTCTCGGCATCACGGCCGAGGCGGCGAAGGAGCACATCCGCCTCATCATGCTGGCCAACGATCTCTCGCTGCGCAATGTGATCCCGGACGAGCTGGCGAAGGGCTACGGATATTTGAATGGCAAGCCGGGGCTGACATTCTCGCCGCTCGCCGTGACACCGGCCGAGCTCGGCTCATATTGGGACGGCGGCAAGATCAATCTGCCGCTGGTGACCTACGTGAACGGCCGGCTGTTTGGAAATCCGAACGCCGGCCTCGACATGCATTTCGACTTTCCCGCCCTGATCGCCCATGCGGCCAAGACGCGCCCGCTTGCCGCCGGCACGATCATCGGCTCCGGCGCCGTCTCGAACCGTAACGCGCGGGTCGGGCCGTCGTGCATCGCCGAGCTGCGCACGCTCGAGACGATTCTCGGCGGGCGGGCGTCGACGCCGTTCCTCCGCTTCGGCGACCACGTCCGCATCGAGATGGTCGACGGCGACGGCAGCTCGATCTTCGGTTCGATCGAGCAGCGGATCGTCCGCGCCGGCGAGCCCTGACGTCGAGGTTGTCGCCCGCACGCGCGGTTGTTAGGCTGCCGGCAATCCAGCTGGCCAGAGGAAACGACCGCTCATGAAGCTCCACGGCTACTTCCGCTCGTCCGCCGCGTTTCGCGTGCGGATCGCGCTCAACCTGAAGAACCTGCCCTACGACCAGGCCTCGGTGCACCTGCGGCGAGGCGAGCAACTGGCCCCCGGCTTCCTGAAGCTCAATCCGCAAGGGCTGGTGCCGGCACTCGAGGACGGGCCGCACCTGCTGACGCAGTCGCTGGCCATCGCGGAGTATCTCGATGAGACCCATCCCGAGCCGCCGTTTCTGCCGAAGGCGCCGGCCGAACGCGCCCGGGTCCGGGCGCTGGCGCTCGCCGTCTCGTGCGACATTCATCCGATCGACAACCTGCGGGTGCTGCTCTACCTGAAACGGATCCTGAAGGTCTCCGACGAGCAGCACGACGCCTGGTATCGGCACTGGATCCACGAAGGCTTCAAGGGGATCGAGGGCCTCCTGAAGACCGGCGGGACCGGCCGGTTCTGTCATGGCAATGCGCCCGGGCTGGCCGATATCTGCCTGGTTCCGCAGGTCTTCAATGCCCAGCGCCTCCTGAGCGACGCCGACCTCGCGGTCTACCCGACGATCATGCGCGTCTTCGGCGAATGCATGAAGCTGCCGGCGTTCGACAAGGCGCAACCGGACAAACAGCCGGACAAGGAATAGCGCCGGCCGAAGTTATTTTCGCGCTTCGGCGACCAGCGTTCTCAGCGTCTCCAGGTCGACGGCACCCGGGACGAGCTGATTTCCGACGACGAACCCGGGCGTCCCGGTGATCCCCAGCGCGTGCGCGAGCTGGACATTGCGCGCGATGATCTTCTCGATGTCGGGCGATTTCATATCGGCTTTGAGGCGCGCCGTGTCGAGACCGGCGTCGCCGGCGAGCTTCAACACCGTCGCTTCGTCGAGCGTGCCGCGGGAGCGCATCAGCACCTCGTGCAGCTGGTCGTATTTGCCCTGCTTGCGCGCCGCCAGCGCCGCGTGCGCGGCGACAACCGAATCGGGTCCGAGGATCGGCAGCTCCTTGTAGACCAGACGAAGTTTGGCGTCGTCGTGGCGGAGCTGGGTCAGCGTCGGTTCAACCTGCTTGCAGTACGGGCAGCGGTAGTCGAAGAACTCGACGATCGTCACGTCGCCTTGCGGATTTCCCGCGACCGGCGATTCGGGATCGTTCAGAACCTCGTCGCGCCGATCCGCCAGCACGGACTTGGCCGCCTGGCGGGCCTCGTCGCTGCGCTTCTGCTCGAGGCTTTCGACCGCATCCAGGATCACTTCCGGGTTGCGCATCAGGTACTCGCGGATGACCTGCTCGATGGCCCGCCGTTGCTCCGGCGTCAGAGCACCGGTCAGCGGGATGCTATGGGGCGGCTCGTCGGCCGCCTGCACTGCCGTGGCGAACGGAAGGGCGGCCGCGAACATCACAGCTGTGCCGACTCGCAGCATCATTTTTCGCACGCAAGCACTCCGATCGTCGTTGTCGAACCCGATTGTCAGCCGCGACCCGGCGGCGCACAAGGGCGTCTCCGGGCGAGGCTCGGCCGTGACCCTCACTATCGCGTGAGCGAGACCTCGGCGACGTAGCCCAGCGGCAGGGGCGGGGCGGCCTGTCCAAATTCGGGTGGCCGCAGCTGGTAAATGACGCCCTTGTCGTTGACGGCGGCCATACGCTGCGTCGCGTCCTGCTCGCGGGGCGCTCCGACGCCGCCGAAGACGATGTCGAGCCGGCGGTCGTGCAACGGATATCCGGTCGGCCCGGTGCCGAACATGGAGTCGGTCAATTGCGGGGTGTCCGGCGCGCCGCCGTAAAATCCGATGCTGACGCGCAGGCCGCGATCGAGACCATCGCCAGCACCGCCACCGAAGATCGCGGGCTCGAGATACCAGGCCCAATGGAGATAGGGCATGGCAAGCAGCGGCACGGACAGCCGGCGGCCCAGGGCCGCCGTGGTCGGCTGATCCCCCGCGGCGGCGTCGATGCGGAGAACCGTCGTGCCGCTCAAGTCGACCACCGAAAAGCGATTGGCGGCTTTTGGCGGCGCCCGCCACCACGGATCGGGCGCGCCCGATGGATCGAAGTCCGGATCGGGGCCCAGCACGACCGCCCGGCCGCCGCGTTCCGCCAGCGCCGCGGGCGGTGGATCGGTGCAGGCGCCGAGCGCCAGAACGGCCGCGACAGCCAGAGTCGCGAGGAGACTATTTCTGCCGCGAGTTCGCATTCTTGATGTCATCGGCCCGTTGCCAGGCCGGCGAGCCCGGCGGCAGCAGCTTCTGGGCGCGGTCGGCAAAGGTGCGGGCGGGCGCGCGCTGGCCGCGCAGGCTCTCGAGCTCGGCCTGCGCCAGCGCCGCCAGCCCGAGCTGGCCGTCGCGTCCATACGCGACCGCGAGAAACTGCCAGGCATCGCCGCTGGTCGAATCCTGCTGCTTTGCACGTTCGAGGTTGGCGATCGCCGCGCGCACCAGATCGGGGCGGTCGGCGCCGAGCTGCGCCTGCGCGAGGGCGACCCGGATCAGCGGCTCTTTCGGCAGGAGTTCGACGGCGCGCGAATAGAGCGGGACGGCGTCGGCGGCCTTGCCGGCCTCCAGCAACATCTGCGCCTTCGCTTCGAGGAAATAGGCGTCGTTCGGCCATTCGGCGAGGAGACTGTCCATTTCGCCGAGGGCATGCGGATAGTCGGGGCGCCGCGAATACGCGATGGCCCGCGCGTATCTGGCCTCGAGGCTGCGGTCGCTCGCCTTGTACATCTGCAACGCGCGCGCCGGCTCGAGATAGCCGATGAGCTTGGCGTGCATCCGCCGGTGCATCTCATCGAACTGCGGCGGCAATACGGCGTCGGCGTGGCGCTGGTGGGTGACGAAATTACGCACGAATTCGACGCGGTCGGAGGTGATCGGGTGCGTGCGGACATACGGGTCCTGCTGCGCGGGCAGGAGAAGCTCCTCGCTCTGGATGGTCTGCAGGAACTCCATCAGGCCGCGGGCCGACAGCCCGCTGCGTTCGAGAAAATTGCAGCCGGCCTGGTCGGCCTGGCTTTCCATTTCCCGGGTGTACTGCAGGAAGCTGCGGAGGCCGGCTTGCGTTCCCGCCGCCATCACGCCGCTGCCGGCGTCGCCGCCGCTGCGGCCGCCGGCCGCGATGAGGGCCGCGCCGAGCACCACGGCCACGATGGTCTCCATCGTGGCACCTTCCAGACCGTCGCGGATTCGGGCGAGGTGGCCGCCGGCAATGTGGCCCGTCTCGTGCGCGATGACTCCGATGACCTGGAGCGGGGTCTGGGCGCGGATCAGCAGCCCCGAATTGATGAAAAGATTGAGCCCGTTGGCCACAAAAGCATTGAGCGTCCGGTCGTTGATGATATGAACGCCAATATCCGACGCATTCAGCCCTGCCACCGTGAAAACTGGTGTGGCATAAGCGCGGATGATATTTTCCACCTCCGCGTCGCGGATGAAGCTGATGCTCTGCTGGGCCATGACCGGCGAGGTCACCAGCGACATCGCCGCGAGCGCACCAGCCAGACGGGAGAACATGCGCCAGATCAAGTCTCAGGCTCCTTTCAACAGGGCCATAAGTAAGCGCCGCCATGAATCCCGTCAATCGCGCATCCGTCTGATCGCATGGGCCAGTCTGGTCCTGCTGCTGGCGTCTTGCGGCAGTAGCGAGCCGGGTGTGGTCGGCACCGTGCGGGGCTTCACCGGCGGCGCTGTCGCCGACGAGCCGCGCGCGGCCCGGGTGGCTGCCGACATCCTCTCGGCCGGCGGCACGGCGGCCGACGCCGCGGTGGCCCTCTACTTCACTTTGACCGTGACTCTGCCGTCGACCGCCTCGCTGGCGGGCGGCGGCACGTGCGTGGTCTACGACGGCAAGCTCAATCGCGGCCAGGTCCTCGATTTCGCACCGCGGGCCCCGGCCAATGGCGGCCCGATCGCGATGCCGAGCGCCGCGCGCGGGATGTACGCGCTGCATGCGCAGTACGGGAAGCTGCGGTGGGAGCGGGTGGTCGGAGGGGCGGAAGGCCTGGCGCGATTCGGCTTTCCGGTGTCGCGCGCCTTGGCCGCCGATCTGGCTGCCGCGGCCCCGACGCTGGCCGCCGATCCGGAGCTGGCGAACATCTTTCTGCGGCCGGACGGCACGCCCTACACCGAGGGCCAGACCCTGGTTCAGCGCGATCTCTCGACCGTGCTGAGTGCTATCCGCACGCGCGGCGTCGGCGAGTTCTACAACGGCCCGCTGGCGCGGCTGTTCGTCGACGCGGCGGCGACGCAAGGGAGCGCTATCACTCTCGACGACATGCGCGCAGCGCCGTTCTCGTGGCGTCCCGCCGTGATGGTGTCGTCGGACAATGTCCTGCTGTTCTTCCCGTCGCCGCCCGCGGTGGCGGGAATTCTCGAGGCCCAGATCTGGAGCATGGCGGCCCCGCGCTGGAAGCGCGCCGCCGCGGACGAGCGGCCGCATCTGTTCGCGCAGGCGAGCGTGCGCGCCTGGCTGGATCGTCAGCGCTGGCTGGCGCGCGACCTGAATGTGACGCCGTCGCCGCCCGAGATCGTCGAGGAGGAGCGCACGAAGGCGCTGATGGCCTCCTACCAGCCGGCGCGACGCACGTTGCCGCCGGGCCTGCAGGTCCAGGCGGAGCCCGGCCCGGACGATGCCGCCGCGACCAGCTTCGTGGTCGTCGACCGCGAGGGCAGTGCCGTCTCGTGCACGGTGACCGCCGACGGCTTGTTCGGGGCCGGGCGCGTGGCGCCGGGAACCGGCCTCGTCCTGGCCGCCGCCCCGAACGACAGCCGTGGCCCGCAATGGCTCGGACCGGTGGTCGCGGTGAGCGAAGGCGAATCCACTATCCCGTTGTTCGACCGGCTCGGCCGCAGTCACAAAAGCGGACAGCCGATCGGTTCGGCCTCCTCCGGCGCGCAACTCGTGTTCGCGGGAGCCGCGTCGGGCGGAGCCGTCGCGGCCAGTGCCCTGATCAACGTCGCGTTGCGAGAGATCGTCGAAGGCCGCCCCCTGGATGAGGCCATGGATGCCCAGCGCATGCATGCCGAGGGCGTGCCCGCGGACACGGTGTTCGTCGAATCCGGCGTGCAGCCGCGGCCGCCAGGCCTGGTCGAGCGCGGCTACAAGCTGGCGCCGGTGCCGGTGATCGGGCGGGTGAACGCGATCGCCTGCCCCGGGGGCATCAAGGACAAGCCGGAGAGCTGCGCGTTCCGCGCCGATCGCCGCGGTTTCGGTCTGGCGGCCGGCGGCTTCTGAGAGCCGATCCGGGCTTTCCGTGACGCTCAAATCGGCGCGCCGCGGCCAGATTCCGCCGTTCATCGTGATGGACGTGATGCGCGCCGCCAACGCGCGCGACCTCGCCGCGCGCACGCCGGCCGAGCGCTGCGTGCATCTCGAGGTCGGTCAGCCCGGCACGCCGGCGCCGCGCGCGGTTCTAGAGGCGGCCGGCCGGGCCCTCGTGGATCACCGCCTGGGCTACACGGAATCCCAGGGCGTCCCGGCGCTGCGCGAACGGATCGCACGGCATTATCGCGAGGCCTATGGCGTGACCCTGGCGCCGGAGCGGGTCGTGGTGACGACCGGCTCATCCGGGGCGTTTCTCCTCGCCTTCCTGGCGGCGTTCGATGCCGGCGATCGCGTGGCACTCGCCGATCCCGGTTATCCCGCGTATCGCAATATCCTGATGGCGCTCGACCTGGAGCCGGTCGGCCTTGCCGCCTCGCCGGAGACCAAGTTTCAGCCCACGCCCGAGCTGCTGGACGCGGCGTTTGGGGCCAGCGCCAAACCTCCTTCGGGGCTGATCATCGCCAGCCCCGCCAACCCGACCGGCAGCATGCTCGCGGCCGAGGACCTGCGGAGCCTCGTCGAGTGGTGCGGGACGCGCGGCGTGCGCCTCGTCTCCGACGAGATCTATCACGGCATCGTCTTTGGCGCGCCGGCGGCGACGGCGCTCCAGTTCGGCGACGACGCCATCGTCATCAACAGCTTCTCGAAATATTACTCGATGACCGGCTGGCGGCTCGGCTGGATGGTCGTGCCGCCGGACCTCGCGCGGGCGGTCGAGGTGCTGTCGCAGAACCTGTTCATCTCGCCGCCGACCCTGCCGCAACTCGCCGCGGTTGCCGCGTTCGACGCGCGCGAAGAGCTCGACGCGAACGTCGCGCGATATCGCCGCAACCGCGACATCCTTCTGGCCGAGCTGCCGCGCGCCGGCTTTACAGAGTTTGCGCCGCCCGACGGCGCGTTTTACCTGTACGCGGACGTGGCGCACCTCACCAATGACAGCGAGGAGTTCTGCCGCCGCATGCTGGTCGAAGCCGGCGTGGCGGCGACGCCGGGGACGGATTTCGACCCGACGCGCGGACGCGCTTATGTGCGCTTCTCATTCGCCGGCACCGAGGCGGAGATGGAGGAGGCGGCGCGCCGCCTCCGCGCCTGGCAGCGGACGTAGCGCCGGGATTTCGCGACAGCAGCGTCGTCTAGCCGGGCGCTCGGGGCGCCCGGCTAGATCAATCTCTCGACGGCTTGTGGGCTCAGCTCGTCAGCCGGCGCCACCAGCCCTTGCGGGGCGGGCCGCTGGGCTCGTCGTTGCGGGGCTCGTCGGGCTCTGCGGCCGGTGCGGACGGCTCCGCGGCACCGGCGCTGCTATGGGCCGGCGACGGTTGCGCTGGTTCGCGCTCTGGGTTGGCGCGCCGCTCCGCCGTCGCGGCCGTCGCGGTTTCCGGCTTGGGCTCCTCTTCGGGGAACCCGCGCTCCGCGCGGCGGTTCCACGGCCAATCATGGGCATCGCCCGGACCTTCGATGCGCGGCGGCGCCCGGTCGATGGGCGCTTCGGCGGCGAACGGCGATTCCGGCGGCAAGTCGTGGCCGGGTCCGACGATGGCCGGCGGCACCGGGACGTCACCGCCCTGTGGAGCGCCTTCCGGGCCTACGTCTTCGCCATGACGATGGCGCCCGCCGCGCCTTCCGCGCCGGCGCCGCCGGCGCCCGCGATGCTCGTCTCCGTCTTCGCCGTGCCCATGAGGCTGGCCTTGTCCTTCACCGTGGGCGGGAGCGCCCGGGTAGGGTGCCTCGCCAGGGGCGGGAATGAGCGGCGCGGGCCCGCCTTCAGGCGAGGCGGCCGGTGTGCCCTGGCCGGCCTGCTGCGGCGGCTGCCAGTTATCATCGCGCGGCCGCTGCTCCATGCCCGGCGCGCCCGCCTCGGCCCCAGGCTGGCCATGGCGATCGCCGCGTCCCCGCCGGCGACGCCGGCGACGCCGGCGGCTTCCGTCTTCGCCGTCACGGCCTTCGCGGCGCCACTCTCCGCCGGGCGCGCCGCCCGGCTCGCCGCCGGCCGGCGCGTGCATGTCTTCGTCACTGTCCGCGGGCTCGAATGACGGTGCCACCGCCGCTTCGCCGTGCACGGTGTCGACGCGCACCGGGGTCGGCGGAAGCGGCCGGCCACTCGGTGCGGCCGCTGCGGTGCCATCCTTGACCTTGATGCGGTCGATGCGATGCGCCGGCGGGATCAGCGCATCGTCGGCCGTGATGGTGACGTGCAGACCATACCGTGCTTCGATCCGTTGCAGCGCATCGCGCTTGTGGTTGAGAAGGTAGAGCGCCACGGCAGTCGGGACGTGGACGGTGGCCTCGGCGGTGCGCATCCGCATGCCTTCTTCTTCGACGGCGCGCAGCACATGCAGCACCGTGGACTCGGTCGACCGCACGCGGCCCGTGCCGGCGCAGTGAACGCAGATCTCCGACGACACTTCGGTCAGGCTCGGCCGCAGCCGCTGCCGCGACAGCTCCAGCAATCCGAAGGGCGAGATGCGCCCGATCTGGATGCGGGCGCGGTCGCTGCGCATCGCTTCCTTGAGGCGCCGCTCGACCGTGTGCTGGTTGCGGTGCTCCTCCATGTCGATGAAGTCGATGACGATCAGTCCGGCGAGATCGCGCAGGCGCAGCTGGCGCGCGACTTCCTCTGCCGCCTCGACATTGGTCTTGAGCGCCGTCTCCTCGATGTGCCGTTCGCGGGTGGCGCGTCCGGAGTTCACGTCGATGGCGACCAGCGCTTCGGTCTGGTTGATGACGATATAGCCGCCGGACCTGAGCCGCACCGAGGGGCTATGGATATTGTCGAGCTCGGCTTCGACCTGGAAGCGCTGGAAGAGCGGAACCGCCGCATCGTCGTAGCGCCGGACGCGGTCGACGTGGTCGGGCATCAGCATGTCCATGAACGACCGGGCGGACTCGTAGCCGGCCTCGCCTTCGACCAGGATCTCCTCGATATCGCTCGCGTAGAGGTCGCGGATCGCGCGCTTGACGAGATTGCCCTCCTCGTAGATCAGGCACGGCGCCACCGAGTGCAAGGTCAGCTCGCGGATGTCGTCCCACAGCCGCATCAGGTACTCGTAGTCGCGCTTGATCTCGGCGTTGGTGCGCTCCATGCCGGCGGTGCGCAGGATCACGGCCATGCCGTCCGGAACCTGGAGCTCCTCCATGATGTTCTTCAGGCGCTTGCGGTCCTGCGCGTTGGTGATGCGGCGGGAGATGCCACCACCTCGCGCGGTGTTCGGCATCAGCACGCAGTAGCGGCCGGGCAGCGACAGATACGTGGTGAGGGCGGCACCCTTCGTGCCGCGCTCTTCCTTCACCACCTGGACCAGAAGGATCTGCCGGCGCTTGATGACTTCCTGGATCTTGTAATGGCGCATCGGCCGCTGCCGGCGGCGGCGCTCGACCTCCTCCAGCTCGTCGCCCCCGACCGATTCGACGACGACAGGTTCGGCGGGCACCGCTTCGATATTGCCGGCCGGACCTTCGGCCGCCGGTGCGCCGGCCGGAGACTCCGCGTGCGGTGCCGTCGGCTCCGCGCCCGTGGTGGAGAACGGCGGCGGCTCCGCGGGTGCGGCGAGGTCGCCCGATTGGGGCGGCTCGGCATAGGACGGGGCCGGCGGTACGGCCGGCTCGATCAGCGGCTCGGGCTTCCAGCTTTCGACCGGGGCCGAGACGATGTCGACGTTCTCGGCTGCGGCCGGCATCGTCGTGGGCTCGGACGGCTGAGTTTCGGCCGCGCGGCTCTCGAGCGCGTCGGCGAGGCTCGGCTGGGGCGCGCTGCTCGACGGTACGCCTGGAACACTCGGCAACGGCGGCGGGAAGCTCGCTTCGCCGGGCATTCCGGCAAAGCCGCGCCGGTCGGAGTGCTCCTCCGCGTCGTCCTCGGCGGCTTCGGCGGCGAGCAGGGCCTGGCGGTCGGCGACGGGGATCCGGTAGTAGTCCGGATGGATTTCGCTGAAGGCGAGAAATCCGTGACGATTTCCGCCGTATTCGACGAACGCTGCCTGCAGTGAGGGTTCGACCCGCGTTACGCGGGCGAGGTAGATGTTCCCTTTGAGTTGCTTCTTGGTCGAAGTCTCAAAATCGAATTCTTCTACCCGGTTGCCATTGATGACAACGACCCGGGTCTCCTCCGGGTGCGTTGCATCGACCAACATGCGCTTGGCCATACAAATAAATCTCCAGAAAACGGAGAGACGGTGGGCGCGACCATCGGAGCCCAGCCCGGCGCAAGCCGGTCTGGACATGGCGAGGTGGCGCCACGGCGCTCGTCCGTAAATTCAAAAGCCGTAGCCCGGTGGGTGACCGATGGCTCGGACGCCGTCCGCCAAATTCCGAACGCGCGGAAGCCGCTGTTGCTATGCGGAATCTGCCTGGCGTTCGGGTTCATTGCGCGGAGCGCCGGAAAACGGCCTTCATGTAAGGATCGTAGTGATCGTGTCGTTCGCGCGCCGCTCTCCATGAGGGGCGCCGGGCCGGGTGTTTTAATCCACAGCCAACTTGCGAACCCGGCAAACATAACCTTCGTTCGCACCGATCCACAACGGATTTATTGATGATTTTAACCGAGGGACGCCGATTTCGGTTGAACCCTTTGACGGAAAAGGGATATATGTGGCTGTCCAAGGTTTGGGCACCCCAATATGTTGTGGGACAAGGTATGGTCCGAATAGCGCGCTGGTTGGCTGTCGCTGTCGCCTTCGGAGCCGTCGCCGCGCTGTCGATCCTGAGACCGACCGCCGCCACAGCCGCCAATCCGCAGGTGACCGGAATCGAACTGCGTGAGCAGGGCGGGGCGACCGTGGTCGCGATCGAAATGTCGCGGCGGGTGGATTACCGGGTCTTTTTCCTGAACACGTCCCGGCTGGTGCTCGACCTGGCCAGTCCGGCGCGGGTGCGCCTGGTGCGCTACGACCTCTTGCCCGGCATCGCCCGCCAGCGCCTCGTGGTGGAGCTCGATCACACGACGGCGGTCGCGTTCGGCGAACAGGTCCAACCGTGGACCCAGTCGGTCACCAAGCCGGCCCGTCCCGCGGCGGCACCTGGGGCGGCGCCACCGTTGCCGGCGCTCTCACCGTCGGCAGCCGCGGTCGCCCGCGCCGAGCCGCGCGCCATCGCCGCACCGACAGTGCCGCCGCCGGCCCCCCCGAGTGCCACAGCGCCGCAGGTCCCGCGTGTGGCTGCGGTCGTCCCGGCACCGCCGTCGGCGCGGCCGCCCGGGGCGCGCAAGCCGGAGGCGAAGCATGTCATCGTGCTCGACCCCGGGCACGGCGGCGTCGACCCGGGAACGATCGGGATCGGCGGCACGTTCGAGAAAGACGTGACCCTGGGCGTTGCGCGCGAGATCAAGCGCCAGCTCGAAGCCACCGCCCACTACAAAGTGGCGCTGACCCGCGACGAGGACATCTTCATCCGGCTGCGCGACCGGGTGGCGAAAGCGCGATCGGCGGGGGCGGAGCTGTTCGTCTCCGTCCATGCGGATTCGATCCGCAACAAAGATACTCGTGGCGCGAGCATCTATACGCTGTCCGAAACCGCGTCGGACGACGAAGCCGCGGGCCTCGCGGCGCGCGAGAACCGCGCCGACATCATCGCCGGCGTCGATCTTTCGCACGAGAACAAGGAGGTCATGAGCATCCTCATCGACCTGGCGCAGCGCGAGACGATGAACCGGTCCGCCACGTTCGCCGGCTACCTCGTCGACGAGCTCGGGCATGAGATCCAGCTCATCCCGGCACGGCCGCACCGGTTCGCCGGCTTCGCCGTGCTGCGCGCCCCCGACGTGCCGTCGGTCCTGATCGAGCTCGGATACTTGTCCAACCGCAACGACGAGCAGCTCCTCACCCACCCGCGCACGCGGGCCAAGGTAGCGGCGTCGATCGTGCGCGCCATCGAGGCATTCTTTCAGCGCCGGGGCGCCCCCACCTGAACTTTTGGACCGGGTTAAGGTGATCACCAAGGGATCACGGCCGGGCGGTCGTGAAACGGCCATAATTATGATTTAATCGTGCTCGTCTCACTCGTCGCCCTGTTGCGCCCGGCCGGACGCGGGACAAAGCCGCCCCCGTCTCACGGCAAAACGTGTTCACTGCGAAAAGCCTGATGCTTAAGATTTTTGTCAGAACGTTGCTGGTCTCGCTGCTGCTGGTCCTGCTGGCCGCAGCCGGTGGACTGGCGGCCCTGTGGCATTTCAGCCGCGGCCTGCCGGATTATCAGCAGCTCGCCGACTACCAGCCGTCGGTGCTGACGCGGGTGCACGCGGGCGACGGGCGGGTGCTCGCCGAGTTCGCCGTCGAGCGCCGGCTGTTCGTCCCGGTCGATGCGGTCCCCAAGCTCGTCATCAACGCGTTCCTCGCCGCCGAGGATAAGAGTTTCTATACCCACCCCGGCATCAGCCTGCCCGATATCCTGCGCGCCGCGGTCGTGAACGTCGTCCAGAAGGGCACGATGCAAGGCCGCCGCCCCGTGGGGGCCTCGACCATCACGCAGCAGGTCGCCAAGAACTTCCTGCTGACCAATGAAGTGTCGATGGCGCGCAAGGCGCGCGAGGCGATCCTCGCGGTGCGCATTGAGAGTGCGCTGTCCAAAGACCGCATCCTCGAGCTGTACCTGAACGAGATCTATCTCGGCTCCGGCGCCTATGGCGTTGCCGCCGCGGCGCTCAACTATTTCAACAAGTCGCTCGACGAGCTGACCATCCCCGAGGCGGCGTTCCTCGCCGGCCTGCCGAAGGCGCCGAACAACTACAACCCGCAGCGTTTTCCTGACGCGGCACGGGCGCGGCGCGACTACGTGATCGGCCGGATGGCCGAGGACGGCTTGATCACCGAAGCCCAGGCGCAACAGGCGCGCGCCACCCCGCTGATCATCCGCAACCGCGGCGAGATCGAAACGGCGCGGGCGGACTATTTCGTCGAAGAGGTCCGCCGCGAGATTTCCGCGCGCTACGGCGAGAACGCGCTGTATCGCGGCGGCCTGTCGGTGCGCACGACGCTCGATTCCAAGCTCCAGGACATGGCCGACCGGACGCTTCGCCGCGGCCTGATGACCTATGACCGCCGCCACGGGTGGCGCGGCCCCATCAGTCGCATGGACGTCGCGGCGCCCGACTGGCCGGCACGGCTTGCCGTCGTGCCGCGGCCGGCCGGATTTGCGCCGGACTGGTTCGGCGCGGTCGTGCTGAGCCTGCGCGGCGGCGAAAGCGGAGACGCCGGCGCCGAGGTCGGCTTCTCCGACGGCTCGCGCGGCTTCATCCCGTTCCAGGAGATGCAGTGGGCGCGTCACCACCTCGAAAACCAGCGGCTCGGCCCGCCGCTCCGGCAGCCCGCCGACGCCCTTGCCGTCGGCGACATCGTCGCCGTCGAGCCGGTCGAGACGCCGGCCGGCGCCGCGCGCCGGCTGTTCGGCCTGCGCCAGATCCCAGCCATCGGCGGCGCCATCGTGGCGCTCGACCCGCACACCGGGCGCGTGCTCGCGATGACCGGCGGCTGGAGCTTCGAGCTCACCCAATTCAATCGCGCGACTCAGGCGCTTCGCCAGCCCGGCTCGTCGTTCAAGCCGTTCGTCTACATCGCGGCGCTGGAGAACGGCTTCACGCCGGCGAGCCTGATCCTGGACGCGCCGATCGTGATCGACCAGGGACCGGGGCTGGCCAAGTGGAAGCCTGCCAATTACGGGCACAACTTCTTCGGCCCGAGCCCGCTTCGCGTCGGCGTCGAGCAGTCGCGCAACCTGATGACCGTGCGGCTGGCCGAAGCCATGGGTATCGACAAAGTGGTCGACATCGCGAAGCGCTTCGACATTTCCGACAATCTGCCGCCGCTGCTGTCGACCGCCCTCGGCGCCTCCGAGACGACCCTGCTTCGGCTGACCACGGCGTATGCCGAGGTCGTCAACGGCGGCCTGAAGATCAAGCCGACCTTGATCGACCGGGTTCAGGACCGCAACGGCCGCACGATCCTCCGCCACGACGACCGGCCCTGCGACGGCTGCCGGGTCGAGCAGTGGTCGCAGGAGAACAGCACGCCGCCGGCCCTGCCCGACGAGCGCGACCGCATCGTCGACGCGCCCACCGCCTACCAGATGGTGTCCATCCTCCAGGGCGTCGTCGAGCGCGGCACCGGCCGCCGGATCAAGGATCTCGGCCGGCCGCTTGCCGGCAAGACCGGCACGACCAATGACAGCAACGACACCTGGTTCGTCGGGTTCTCGCCCGACCTGGCGGTCGGCGTGTTCGTCGGGTTCGACACCCCGCGCACGCTTGGGCCCAACGAGACCGGCGCCAGCGTCGCGGTGCCGATCTTCCGCGAGTTCATGGGCGATGCGCTGAAGAACAAGCCGATCATCCCGTTCCGCGTGCCCCCGGGCATCCGGCTCGTGCGCATCAACGTGCAGACGGGGCAGCTCGCCCGCGCCGGCGAGCGCGACGCGATCTGGGAGGCGTTCAAGCCCGGCACCGAGGCCTCGATCGGCGGACCGGTGCTCGACGGCGGCGCCCCCGGCATGCAGCCCTCCATCATCCCAGCCACCGATTCCGGCGGGTTGTACTGAGCGGTCAGCGTCAGCTAGAGCGGTTTCCAAGCAGATGGAATCGTGCGTCCCTCCGCGTCATTCCCGCGCAAGCGGGAATCCAGAATCTTTTTCACCACAGAGATCACGGAGAATGAGGAGGAGATGGAACTCCCCTCTTCCCTCTGTGCTCTCTGTGTCTCCGTGGTTGAATTCTCTGGATGCCCGCTTTCGCGGGCATGACGAAAAATGGGGTGACTAGACCTAAGCGGCATCGGCTCTAACAGCCATGATATGCTGACGGCTGAATGCTGAAAGCCGACAAGCTTCGGGCGGATATTGAGTTTATCGACCCGGTTGAACACGGTGGCGACCTCGCCGCGATTGAGGCGGCGTTTCCCGCGGCACCCCGGCCGTGGATCGACCTCAGCACCGGCATCAATCCCTGGCCTTACCCGGTCGGCCGCCTTCCGCCGGCGGCGTGGCGGCGGCTCCCCAGCACGCGGGAAGAGCAGGCGCTGCGCGAAGCGGCGGCGCAGTTTTACGGAGTGCGCTCGGCGGACGACGTGGTGCTGGCGCCCGGCTCGCAGGCGCTGATCCAATGGCTGCCGCGGCTGCGCGCGCGCAGCCGGGTGGCGATCCTGGGCCCCACCTATGGCGAGCACGAGCGGAGCTGGACGGCGGCGCGGCATGACGTCCGCCGCATCGGACTGGGCGAGGAGATTCCGCGCGACTGCGATGTCGTGGTGATGACCCGGCCCAACAACCCCGACGGCCATGTCGTACCCGTGCTGCGGCTGAGCGAGCTTGCAGAGCGCATGCAGCGACGCGGCGGGTGGCTGGTCGTCGACGAAGCCTTCGCCGACGCTGGCGAGGGGACGAGCGTCGCGGCGACGCTGCGCAGCGATGCGGTCGTGTGTTTGCGGTCCTTCGGCAAGTTCTTCGGCCTCGCCGGCGGCCGGCTGGGCATGGCTCTGGTCTCTGGGCCGCTGCGCCAGGCGCTGCGCGAAGCGCTCGGACCATGGCCGGTCCCGGGACCCATGCTTGCCATCGCCGGCCGGGCGCTCTCCGATCGCACCTGGATCCGGCGCGCGCGGGTCCGGTTCGGACGCGCGACGCAGCACCTGGACCGGCTGGCCGGCCGCGGCGGGCTGGACCTTGTCGGCGGCACCAGCCTGTTCCGGCTTTACCGCAGCCCGCGCGCCCCGGAGATCTTCGCGCGTCTGGCAGCGAGCGGGATCTACGTGCGCCGCTTTGCCGCCGATCCGACCTGGCTGCGCCTGGGCCTGGCGCCCCATGACCGCGCCCTGCGCCGGCTGGCCCGGGCGCTTGGCGCATAACCCTGTTGATTGCCGCCTTAAGATCGTCGATAAGCACCGCTATGCGTGACGACATCAAGCAGATTACCGCCGAGATCAAGCAGTCCCTGGAGCTGCTGAGGAGGCATCTTTGACTGGGATAGGGCCAACCGACGCCTCAGCGAGCTGAACGCGCTCGCGAACGATCCCAATCTCTGGAACGATTCGCAGAAAGCCCAGGGCCTGCTGCGCGAGCGCGCTCAGATCGAGCGGGCCGTCAATGCGGTCAAATCGCTGCAACAGGAGCTCGACGACGCGGTCACCTTGATCGAGCTCGGCGAGGCGGAAGGCGATGCCGCCGCGGTCGCCGAAGGCGAGGCCGCGATCCGCGGCCTGCGCACCGCGGCCGAGAAGCGCGGCCTCGAGGCGCTGCTCTCGGGCGAAGCCGACGCCAATGACTGCTTCGTCGAGATCCATGCCGGGTCGGGCGGCACCGAATCCCAGGACTGGGCCAGCATGCTGCTGCGCATGTACATGCGCTGGGCGGAGGCGCACGACTATAAGGTCGAGTTCCTGGAGGAGAGTGCGGGCGAGGTCGCCGGCGTCAAGTCCGCGACCATCAAGGTCAGCGGCCCGAACGCCTATGGCTGGCTGAAGACGGAAAGCGGCGTGCATCGCCTGGTCCGCATCTCGCCGTTCGACGCGAACGCGCGGCGCCACACCAGCTTCGCGTCGGTCTGGGTCTTCCCGGTGGTCGACGACAAGATCGACATTCAGATCAACGACGGCGATCTGCGCATCGACGTCTATCGCGCCTCGGGTGCGGGCGGCCAGCACGTCAACAAGACCGAAAGTGCGGTGCGCATCACCCACATCCCGACCAACATCGTGGCCGCGTGCCAGAACGACCGCTCGCAGCACAAGAACCGCGCCGAGGCGATGAAGATGCTGAAGGCGCGGCTTTACGAGGCCGAGCTGAAGAAGCGCGAAGAGGCGGCCCAGCTGGTCGAAGCCGCCAAGAGCGACATCGGCTGGGGCCACCAGATCCGCTCCTACGTGCTGCAGCCCTACCAGATGGTGAAGGATTTGCGCACCGGGGCGCAAACGAGCGACACTGGCGGGGTGCTCGACGGCGATCTCGATCAGTTCCTCGAGGCGAGCCTCAGTCAGCGTCTCAAAGGCGGGCCGGGGCAGGCGGAGATCGCCGACATCGACTGACCTCAAAAACGACGGGAGGACCGCGATGAAATACGTGCTGCTCGGAAGCCTGGGCGCGGATTCGCTGGAGAAGCAGACCCGGCGGGCGACCACCGCGCGCGCCAAGCTCAAGGAGCTCGGCATGAAGCTCGAGAGCGTCCATTACACCCAGGGACAGTATGATTTCGTCGACGTCGTGAACGCGCCCAGCGCCGAGGCCATGCTCGCGTTCTCGGTTTGGTACAGCCAGCAAGGCTATGGAAAGATCATCTCGCTGCCGGCGTTCGACGAGCGGGCGTTCGTCACCGCGCTTGCCAAGGGCGGCCTGCGCGGCAAGCGCCGGCGCTAAGACAAAAAGCCGCCGGGTCGCCCCGGCGGCTTTGCTTTGACCGCGGGCGGCTAGAGTCCCTGCGCCGCCTTTAACAACGCATCGACATGGCCGGGGACCTTCACGCTCCGCCATACCCCGCGCACGATGCCGTCCTTGTCGATCAGGAACGTGGCGCGGTCCATGCCCATATATTTCCGGCCGTAGAGGCTCTTCTCGACCCAGACGCCGTAGTCCTTCGCCACCTTGGTGTCGACGTCGGCGGCGAGCTTGAATTTCAGCCCGTACTTGTCGCGAAACTTCGCGTGGCTGGTTTCGTTGTCCTTGGAGATGCCGATGATCTCGGCATTCACCCCGGAGAAATTGGGCAGGTTGTCATTGAAGCCGCAGGCTTCCATGGTGCAGCCCGGCGTGTCGTCGCGCGGATAGAAATAAAGCACCACGGACTTGCCGCGGAGCGCCGACAGGGAGATCGACCCCGTGCCGTCGGTCGGCAAGGTGAAGTCCGGCGCCGTATCGCCCACTTGCACGCCCCCGGCCGGCACTGACTTGACCGGCGCCGCCTTGGCCGGTGCCGCTTTTGCCGGTGCCGCTTTTGCCGGTGCCGCTTTTGCAGGCGCCCGCTTGGCAGCCGGCTTCCGGGCCGCGGCCTTGCGGCGGGCCGGCGCCTGCTTCCGGGCGGCCGCCCTCTTGGGTGCCGCTTTTTTCCTCGCCTTTTTCTTAGCGCCCTTCTTTTTTGCAGCCATCGCTAGCTCCCCCTTGGGTTTTGGTGTGAATCAGGTTTCTGGTGTCGGTCGGATGTCCGGACCGGCGGAATCAGCGCTTCGAAGACCGCCAACACGCGCGCCGAACGTTCGACCATGTTGGCTTCGAGAGCGCGGAAGTCAACCGCTTCGGCGGCGCGCGCCAGCGCCTGCTTGAGCCCGGGTGGGGAGTCCGCCGGATCGGCGTCGCCCTCCAAGGTCAGGCGGAGCAGGCCCTGGACCGTCTGCCACAGGCGCAGCGCCTCGAGCAGGACCTTGCCGTCGGCGGGCGACAACACGCCCCCGGCGATGGCATTCGTGAGCGCCTCGGCGGTGTTGGTCGACAGCATCTCCGGGTGGTCGGCGGCGTGGCGCAGCTGCAGATATTGGGCGGCAAACTCGACATCGATCAGGCCGCCGCGCCAGTGCTTGACGTTCCACGGCGATTCGCCGGGATGCTCGCGCGCCATCAGGGCCCGCATTTCGGCCACGTCGGAAACCACGGTCTTGGCATCGCGCTCGCGGCCGAGGGCGGTCCTTATGGCCGCCCCGATCCGGGCGCGGAACCGCTCGCTGCCGGTGATCGGCCGGGCGCGGGTCAGCGCCAGATGCTCCCAGGTCCAGGCGTTGTCGCGCTGATAGGTGACGAAGCCGTCGAGATTGGTGGCGAGCGGCCCTTTGCTGCCCGACGGCCGCAAGCGGAGGTCGATCTCGTACAGCTTGCCTTCGCCCGTGGGCGCCGTGATCGCGTTGATCAGCCGTTGCGCCAGCCGCTGGTAGTAGAGGCCGACCGACAGCTTCTTCTCGCCATCCGAGCCCTCGACGTCCGCCGGCGCGTCCCACAGAAAGATGAGGTCGAGATCGGAGGTGACCGTCATCTCACGTCCGCCGAGCTTGCCGTAGGCGACGATCGAGATTTCACCGCCGCGCACACGGCCGTGGCTGCGCGCGAATTCGGCCTCGACCGCCGGCTGCAGGATGGTCAGGGCCGCCTCCGCGATATCCGCGAGCGCCGCCCCGACCCGGGGCGCCGGGATCACGCCCCGGAGCATCTGCACGCCCACCTGGAACTCGCGTTCGCCCTTCCAGCGGCGGAGGATATCCAGCGTGTCCTGGAAATCCCGGGCCTGGATGAGCGCCTGGTGCAGATCGGCGACGAGGCCGTCGACGCCGGACGGCGGGGCCATGAACTCCGCCGAGAGCACGCTGTCGAGCAGGTGCGTGTGCTCGCCCAGGAGCTCGGCCAGGCGCGGCGCATCGCCCATGATGTCGGCGACGAGGTCGAGCAGCTTCGGGTTGGCGTGGAACAGCGAGAACAGCTGAACCCCGGCCGGCAGCCGCGACAGAAAGCGGTCGAAGCGCAGGAACGCGCCGTCGGGCTGGGCCGTCCGGGCCAGCGCTTGGAGGAGCGACGGCATCAACTCGGTCAGCAGCTCGCGGGCGCGGACGCTGCGCATGGCGCGGTAGCGACCGTGATGCCAGCTGCGCACCGACGCCGCGACTTTCGCCGGCTCCTTGAAGCCGAGCGTCTGCAGCGTCTCCAACGTGGCGGGATCGTCGTCGGTCCCGGTGAACACGAGATTGCCGGGACCGGCGAGCGCCGGCGCCTCCTCGAACAGCTCGGCGTAATGCTTCTCCACCCGCGTCAGATGCCCGAGAAGGTCCGCGGCGAAGCCCGCCGTGTCGGCATAGCCGAGGAATGTCGCGACCGCGTCGAGCTTCGGCCCGTCCTCGGGAAGCGTGTGCGTCTGTTTGTCGTCGATCATCTGCAGGCGGTGCTCGACCCGGCGCAAAATACGATAGGCGGCGAGCATGTCGTCCGCGGCCCGCGGAGACACGCGGCCCGCGCGGGTCAGCGTCTCGATCGCTTCGACCGTCGAGGAGGATCGCAGCTCGGGGAAGCGGCCGCCCCAGATCAGCTGCTGCGTCTGGGCGAAGAATTCAATCTCGCGGATGCCGCCGCGTCCGAGCTTGATGTTGTGGCCGCCGATGGCCACGCTGGCACCGCCGCGATGGGCGTTGATCTGGCGCTTGATCGAGTGGATGTCCTGGATCGCCGCAAAGTCGAGATGCTTGCGCCAGATATACGGGCGCAGGCGGCCGAGGAACGTGGCGCCGGCGGCAAGGTCGCCGCCGACCGGCCGCGCCTTGATCATCGCCGCGCGCTCCCAGTTCTGCCCGAGGCTTTCGTAATAGGTCTCGGCGGCGAGCACGGTCAGCGCCATCGGCGTCGACCCGGGATCGGGCCGCAGGCGGAGATCGGTGCGGAAGACGTAGCCCGCCGGCGTCCGCTCCTCGAGAATCTTCACCAGGCTGCGGGTGAGGCGGACGAAACTCTGCTGCAGGTTGTCGGGCTGAGCGGCCGAGATCCGCTCGGGGTCGTAAAGCACGATCAGATCGACGTCGCTCGAATAGTTGAGCTCGCGGGCGCCGAGCTTGCCCATCCCCAGCACGATGTAGCCCGACTCCCGCTCCGGCTCGGCGGGGTGGCGCACCTGGAGGACGCCGGACGCGCCGGCCCGGCGCAACAGGTGGCGGACCGCAAGCGCGATCGCGGTTTCGGCCAGGCCGCTGAGCGTGTCGGTGATTCGTTCGAGCGACCACAGGCCCGCGATGTCGGCCAGGGCGATGGCCAGTGCCGCCTGCCGCTTGGCACAGCGCAGCTCGGTCATGACGACGGCCTCGTCGCTTTCGGCGCCCAACCGCGAGCGCAGGCCGGCGAGGAGGTCGGCTGTCACGGCATCCGGGCCGCGGCGCAGCAGGTCGACGGTGAAGGCGGCATCCTTGGCCATGCCCTCCCCGAGAAAGGGGCTGTTGCCGAACACCGCGTCCAAGATGGTGCGGCCGGTCTTTGAGGTCGCGATCTGGCGCCCTTGCTTGCGCAGTGCCGGATCTTCGAATGCGGCGACGGACTCTTCCCAGCGCGCGGCCTGGATCTCCGCCTGCTTTTTGTCCGCCGGACGCGGCCAGGCGGCGGACGCGAATCCGGCGTATAAATCCTTCATTTCCCGCGGCCTCATTTTGCCGCACACTGGAGCCACGCCAGGTGGAGCGGGTCAAGCACTGTCTCGTCCATAGGTCACAGCGGCGGACACGGAACTGGCAACACGGACAATCCAGAGGACGACGGCGTGCTGTTCGGCCGGGTAGCGCGAATCACCTTCGATATTGTGGGGACGCTCGTCGTTCTCCTGCTGATCGGCGCCGGGCTGCTCGGCTGGCGACTCTCCACCGGGCCGCTGTCTCTGAAGTTCATGACGCCGCTGATCGAGCGAGCACTCAGCGACGAAGCCGGGACGATCACCGTCGACGTCGATGACACGGTGCTGGCCTGGGGCGGCGGCCTGCGCAACATCGATCTGCGGGTTCGCGGCGTGCGGGCGGTGGGCAGCGACGGACACCTGATGCTGGAGCTGCCCGAGGTGGCGATGAGCTTCTCGATGCGGGCGCTGCTGCGCGGAATGGTGGCGCCGGCGTCGCTCGATGCCATCGGCGCACAGCTCGTTCTGACGCGGGCCGCCGACGGCGCGTGGCATCTTCACGCCGGTGAAAACCAGGACGACAGTGCCTCGGCTCTGTCGCTGCTCCTGGACGACCTGCTCGAGCCGCCGGACCCCGGCAACCGGCTTGGGTATTTGCGCAGCATCAGCGTGTATCGGGCCTCGCTCACCGTCGTCGACGAAAGCAGCGGTCACGTCTTCGTCGCACGGGACCTGACGGCCGTGGTGGCCCGCGACGCCGGCGGGCTGCGCGGCCGCCTGACGGCGGTCGCCGATATTTCGGGCAGCTCCACCACGCTGACCGCGAGCGGACGCTATGCCAGCGCCGGCGGCACCTCCGAAGCGACTCTCGATTTTGCCAATCTGGATCCCACCACCCTGGCCACGGTGTCACCGACCCTGGCGCCGCTCGCCGGTTTTAACGTGAAGCTGTCCGGCCGCATCACAGCAAACCTGGATTCGCAATTCCGGTTGGCCCACGCCAACTTCGAATTGCGCGGGAACACCGGCCGGCTGGAGGCGGCGCCGTATAACCTGCCGGCGCCGGCCGTGGTGCGCCGGCTGCAGGTCCGCGGCAACATGCCGAACGGGCTGGCGGCGGTCGATCTCGACGAGGCCGAGATCGACCTGAACGGCCCGGTGATCAGCCTGCGCGGGCGCCTGAGCGGCCTCGACGCCCAGCCGCAGGCGTCGGGCGTCGTCGTCGCGCGCAACGTGCCGACCGACGATCTCGACCGCTTGTGGCCTCGCGGCGCCGGCGCCAATGCCCGCAAATGGGTCACCGAGAACCTCGCGCACGGAACCGTCGGTGAAGCCCGCGCCGAATTCTCCGGCGGTGCCTCCGCATCCTCCCCTGCCTGGGCGCTCGAGCGGCTCTCCGGGTCGCTGCGCTTCGCCGGCGTCGAGGTGAATTATCTCTCGCCCATGCCGCACATTCAGGGCGTGGACGGCGAGGCAAAGTTCACCAAGAGCCGGTTCGACATCACGACGACAAGCGGCACGCTCGGCAATCTGCATGTCCCGCATGGGTCGATCGCGCTGACCGCTCTCGATACGGACAACGAGACCGCCGATATCGACGTGCAGGTCGAGGGACCGCTGCGCGAGGCGCTCGACCTCGCCGACGGGCCTCCGCTCGGATATCTGAAGAAGATCGACCTGACGCCGGACAGCTTCAGCGGCGATGCCGCCATTCGTCTCGCCCTCAAATTCCCGCTGAAGAAGACGATCAGGCTGGACGAGCTCGAGGCTCTGGTAACGGCCGAGGTTCATCGCCTGACGCAGCGGCGGGCGGCTCTTGGCCAGGACATCACGAACGGCGACGTCAATCTGCGCATCGATCGGGAGGGGATGAACATCGCCGGGCGCGTTATGCTCGGCCCGGCCCAGACCGACGTCGACATCCGGCGCAACTTCTCGGAGCGTGCACCGATCATCGGGCGAAGTCGGGCGCGGGCGCGCCTGGCCGGCGCCGACGATCTCGCCGCGTTCGGGTTCGATGTCGCGTCCTATGTCCAGGGGCCGGCGGATCTTGCGGTCGACTATATCGAGCGCCGCAGCGGCCTCAGCGACGTGACCGTCGATGCCAAGCTCGACGACGCCGCCCTGACGATCCCGCAGCTCGAGTGGACGAAGCCGGCGCACTCGCCCGCCACGGCCCACGTCGTGATCGATCTCGCCGGCGGCCGGGCGAAGGCCGTTCGCACGCTGGCCCTGGCCGCCGGGGATCCGGCGCGGGGCGGCTTGAGCGTGGAAGCCAGGCTGGACTTCGACGCCGACGGTAAGACGGTCTCGCGCTTCGACTTCGATACGCTGAAGGTCGGCTTGACCGATGCCCACGGATCGTGGGCGCGGTCCTCGTCCGGCATATCGGTCGACGTCGCGGGGGCGGCGTTCAATGCGGCACCGTTCATGAAGGACAAATCGACGCCGCGGTCGCCCGACCGGTCTCCGCTGGCGCTGCACATCGAGGTGGACCGCCTCTATCTCACCGCCGACCGCTCGCTCAACGAGTTTCAATTTCGCGGCCAGCGCGGTTCCGAGCGCTGGGAGAGCGCCGACTTGGTGGCCCGGACCGGCGACGGGACGCATCCCAAGAATGGCGACGGGACGCATCCCAGGAATGAGGTCGCGCTGGCCTTGCAGAGCTTCGGGGACCGACAGAAGCTCGACATGGTCGCCGAGGATGCCGGCGCCTTCCTGAAGGCGGTTGACATCACCCCGAACGTGAGCGGCGGCCGGCTCGAGGTCACCGGGGCCACGGACGAGCGCCGGCCGGATCGCCCGCTCGCCGGTCATCTCCACATGAGCGCGTATCGCGTCACCAGGGCTCCGATCCTGGCCCGGGTGCTGAGCGTGGCCTTCCTCACCGGCATCCTCGATTCGTTGACCGGCGAAGGCATCCGGTTTGCGCAGCTCGATACCGACTTCATCTACGACGGCTCGCGGATCGAGGTGATCAACGCGCGCAGCGCCGGCCCGGCGATCGGCGTCACGGCGCGCGGCGTGATCGACACCGACGCCGACACCATCGACCTGACCGGCACGGTGGTCCCGGCGAACGCCCTGAACAGCCTGCCGGGCAAAATTCCCATCATCGGTGACATCTTCACCGGCGGTGGCGGCGGCGTCTTCGCGGCCACCTACAAGATCATCGGCCCGATGAGCGACCCCAAGGCGTCGGTCAATCCGCTGGCGACCCTGGCGCCGGGCTTCCTGCGCAACCTGTTTCGGGCGTTGCCCGGCGTCTCGAGCCGCGATTCGACGCCGGAATCGGAAGACAAAGACCAGCCCCACCTCGTCATGCCGGCAAAAAGCCGGCATCCAGAGAATGCGAGAGGAAGCGCGAGTCTATCTGCTCGGGAACCGCTCTAAAGGCTCAGACCGCCCGGACCAGGGCGTGCCGCTTCCGGCCGGCGGAGAGCTTGATGTAGCCGTTCGCCGTGAGGTCGGCGGGACCGACGGTCGCGGCCTGATCGGTCACCACGACGTCGTTGACCCGGGCTCCGCCCTGCTGCATGAGGCGGCGGGCCTCGGCGTTGCTGGAGACGAGACCGGCGCGGTGAAGCAGCGCGTACACCGCCGGACGCTTGTCGAGCTCGGCCCGCGCGACCTCGATGGAGGGCAGCCCTTCGCCGGCGGCTCCCTGCTCGAACGTGCGTTGCGCGGTGGCGGCGGCCTCGCGCGCGGCCGCCTCGCCGTGGCAGAGCTTCGTCGCCTCGGTCGCCAGGATCTTCTTGGCCTCGTTGATCTCGGCGCCGTCCAGCTTTTCCAGCCGCGCGATCTCGTCGAGCGCCAGTTCCGTGTAGAGCCGGAGAAACCGCCCGACATCGGCATCCTCGGTGTTGCGCCAGAACTGCCAGTAATCGTACGGGCTCAGCCGGTCGGGGTTGAGCCAGATCGCGCCTTGCGCGGTCTTTCCCATTTTGGCGCCGGAGGCCGTCGTCATCAGCGGCGTCGTGAGCCCGAACAGCGAGAGGTCGGCGACACGGCGGCCGAGCTCGACGCCCATGACGATGTTGCCCCACTGGTCGGAGCCGCCCATCTGCAGGACGCAGCCATGACGCTTCGCCAGTTCCACGAAGTCGTAGGCCTGGAGGATCATGTAATTGAATTCGAGGAACGACAGCGGCTGGTCGCGCTCGAGCCGGAGCCGCACCGAATCCATGGTGAGCATGCGGTTCACCGAGAAGTGGCGGCCCACGTCGCGGAGCAGCGGGATATATTTCAGCTCATCCAGCCAGTCCGCGTTGTTTGCCACGATCGCGTCGGTGGGCGCGCTGCCAAACGACAGGAAATTGGCGAAGCTGCGCTTGATCGAGGCCATGTTGGCGGCGATCTCGGCCTCGCCGAGCAGCTGCCGCGTCTCGTCCTTGCCCGACGGGTCGCCGATCTTGGTGGTGCCGCCGCCCATCAGCGCGATCGGCTGGTGGCCGGTCTTCTGCAGCCAGCGCAGCATCATGATCGAGATCAAATTGCCGATATGCAGCGAATTCGCGGTGCAGTCGTAGCCCACATAGGCGGTGACACGCCCGGCCGTCGCGGCGGCGTCGAGGCCGTCGAGATCGGTTCCCTGGTGGATGTAGCCGCGCTCCGAGAGCACGCGCAGGAAATCGGATTTGAAGGACGCCATAGCGGCGTCGTTTACCACGGCCGTCGCCTGGGCCACAATCACGCCTCATGAGCAGCGATTCGAAGACGACCTGGCGGGCCATCGGCCTGATGAGCGGCACCTCGCTGGACGGGGTGGACGCCGCCGTGGTCGAGACCGACGGCGAGGCCGTGGTCCGGCGCGGCCCGGCGCTGACTATCCCTTATGAGAAGAGCCTGCGCGAACGCCTGCGCCGGGCGCTGGGCGGACGCCACCCGGTCAAGGCGATCGAGCGCGCCATGACCGTGGCCCATGCCGAGGCAGTCGCCGCCCTGCTTGCAAAATCCGGCCACAGGGCGGCCGATATCGACCTGGTCGGGTTTCATGGCCAGACGATCGTGCATCGGCCGGCCGAGGGCGTCACCTGGCAGATCGGCGACGGGGCTCTTCTCGCGGCGCGCACCAAGATCGACGTGGTGGCCGATTTCCGCAGCGCCGATGTGGCCGCGGGCGGCCAGGGCGCCCCGTTCGTTCCGGTGTTCCACCAGGCGCTGGCGGACAAGCTGGAGCGGCCGCTCGCCGTGCTCAATATCGGCGGCGTCGCCAACGTGACGTGGATCGGCCGCGGCACCGAGCTGCTCGCCTTCGACACCGGCCCGGGCAACGCCCTCATCGACGACTGGATGCTGGCCCGCACCGGCCGGGGCGTGGACGAGAACGGCGCCCATGCCGCGCGCGGCAAGGTCGACCCGGCAGTGCTGGAACGCCTGCTCGGGCACGAATATTTCGGGCGTCAGCCGCCCAAGTCGCTCGACCGCAACGCGTTCGACCCGGCACCGGTCGAGAAGCTGTCGGCCGAAGACGGCGCCGCGACCCTCACCCGGTTCACCGCCGCGGCGGCGGCCGCGTCCAGCCGGCACTTTCCCCAGCCGGCGCGGATGTGGATCGTCACCGGCGGCGGCCGCCGCAATCCGACCCTCATGGCCGAACTTCGCCGCGCCGTCGGCGCTACGCCGATCCGTGCCGCGGAGGACGTCGGCTGGGACGGCGATTCGCTGGAGGCCCAGGCATTCGCCTACCTCGCGGTGCGCTCGCGCCGCGGGTTGCCGCTGAGCTTCCCATCGACGACCGGCGTGCGCCGCCCCATGGAAGGGGGCCGGTTCTTTCCCAAGGCCTGACCACGCGCGCAGTCACCGCAACACATGTCCACGCACAACGTCTATGTCCGCAAGGATCTGACGCTCCGCCGCGCCCGGGCCGCCGACGTGGCCCGCATCCGGGACGTCGTCACCCTTGCCTATGCGAAATACATCGAGCGCATCGGCCGCAAGCCGCCCGCGATGAGCGCCGACCTGGCGAGGGCCATCGATGAGCATCAGGTGTGGGTGGTCGATCACGGCGACGCCCTGGTCGGGGTCCTGGAGCTCGTCCCGCACGAGGGCGATCTGCTGATCGAAAACGTCGCGGTGCGGCCGAGCCATCACGCGCAGGGGATCGGCCGCATGTTCGTGCAGCTCGCCGAATCCGAAGCCGCGAAGCAGAAATCGGCGGCCGTCCGGCTCGCCTTCGATGAGCGGTGCGTCGAGGCCCTGACCCTGTGCAAGAGCCTCGGCTATCTCGAGGCGCACCGGGATCCGCGTCAGCAGACCCTGGTGCGCCTCGCGAAGTCGATCACGAAGCGGGCGTAGCCGTCATCGCCCACCAGAGTAACCGCAGAGAGCGCCGAGTAGACGCGGAGGGCGCAGAGTCATTGTCCGTCATCGCGAGGAGCGCAGCGACGAAGCGATCCAGCAGGGGGCGAGCGCCCTGGATTGCTTCCGACTCGCGAAGCTCGGCGTCGCAATGACGCTTAGGGGCGTCTGCGCTTCTCAGCGTCTCCGCGGCAAAAATCCTGGATGCTCGCGGACGCGGGAATGACGTCGCAGAGAAAGAGAAGGAGACCGCTACTTCGCGGCCGCCTTTTCTTTTTCTTTTTCGCGGCCCGTCGGCTTGGCCGGCTTGGGGGCCGGGGCCATGGCGCGTTCGACATAGTCCTCGACCGCGGCATCGAGCTTGTCGAGCCGGTCGGTGAAGAAATGGTTGGCGCCCTTGATGATCCGGTAGTCGATCTCGATGTCGCGCTGCTTGCTGAGCTTCTCGGACAGCTTCTTGACCGACTCTTCCGGCACCGTCTCGTCCTTGTCGCCCTGCAGGATCAGCCCGGAGGACGGGCAGGGGGCAAGAAAGCCGAAATCGTAGATGTTCGCCGGCGGCGCCACCGAGATGAATCGGTCGATTTCCGGCCGGCGCATCAGGAGCTGCATGCCGATCCAGGCGCCGAAGGAGAACCCGGCGATCCAGCACTGGCCGGCATTGGCGTTGTAGGCCTGCAGCCAATCCAGCGCCGAGGCGGCGTCGGTGAGCTCGCCTTCGCCGCGACCGAAGCCGCCCTGGCTCCGCCCGACCCCGCGGAAGTTGAACCGCAAGGTGGAGAACCCCTGGCGGGTGAACACCTGGTTCAGGGCGTAGATGACCTTGTTGTGCATCGTCCCGCCATGCTGGGGGTGGGGATGCAGCAGCAACACGATTGGCCGACGCTCGCCCTTGGCGGGCGCGTAACGCCCTTCCAATCGACCTTCGGCGCCATTGATGATGACTTCGGGCATGGGGACCTATTGCAAAACAATCCGGGCGAGGCGGGTAATATCCGATTTCCTAGCTAGGTATTCCGGCGGGCTTATATAATGGACCATGGCTTTAATTTCCGATCATCCCGCTTAGGTATATTCTTGACTGCCGTAGTAGGAGAACCTATGTTCGGCCAAACACCTACGGTGTCCGGCTGAGGTCGTCCGGATATTGGGGTTCGTCAGGGGCAGATTAGCACGCGCTCGCGGGCACATAATAGGAAGTGGAAGCCATGATCTTCAAGCTTCTTGGGGAAGAAATTGACGCAATTCTTGCACGCGACCCGGCGGCGCGGTCCCGGACCGAGGTGGTATTATGCTACCCCGGCCTTCACGCCGTGGTCTTGCACCGCTTGGCCAACGCGGCGTGGCGGCACGACTGGAAGCTGTTCGGGCGCCTCATTTCCCACCTCGCCCGTTGGTTGACCGGTATCGAGATCCATCCGGCCGCCAGGATCGGCCGCCGGCTGTTCATCGACCACGGCATGGCCGTGGTGATCGGCGAGACCTCGGAGATCGGCGATGATGTGACGATCTACCAGGGCACGGTCCTGGGTGGGACCTCGCTGGATCAGGGCAAGCGCCACCCAACGCTGGGCAACCGCGTCATCGTGGGCGCCGGCGCCAAGCTCCTCGGACCGATCACCGTGGCCGATGATGCGCGCATCGGGTCCAACGCCGTCGTTTTGAAGGATGTGCCGGCGGGCGCCACCATGGTCGGCGTGCCGGCGCGGCCGGTCGTGCGTAATGCCGTGAAGAAGGACCGCGCCGATTTCTGCGCCTACGGCCAGGATGCCGATCTGCCCGACCCGGTGGCGCGGGCGCTGGACGGCCTGTGCGGCGACCTCGCGGCACTTCGCGCGCGCGTGGTCGAGCTCGAGGCGCAGCTGGTCCGCCAGCAGCTGCCGCTCGATGACACGGCGACGCTGGAGATCGAGCCGAAGCAGTACGCGCAGCGCTGAACATTTTCCGAAGGAGACGGACAGTGAAACTCAGCACCAAAGGTCGCTACGCCGTGATGGCGATGGTCGATCTGGCAAGCAACAGCAAGGGACAGCCCGTGGCTCTGGCCGACATCGCCGAGCGGCAGGAGATTTCGCTGTCGTATCTCGAGCAGCTGTTCGCCAAGCTGCGCAAGGGCGGCCTGGTGAAGAGCGTGCGCGGCCCGGGCGGCGGCTACCTGCTGGCGCATCCGGTCGAGGAGTCGCGCATCTCGGACATCATCGTCGCCGTGGACGAGCCGATTCGTGCCACGCGCTGCGCGCCCGGCTCGCCATCCGGCTGCCGCAGCAACCGCAGCCGCTGCCTGACCCACGATCTGTGGGAGGAGCTCGGCAACCAGATCCATCTTTACCTGAGCTCGGTGACGCTGGCCGATATCTGCAACCGCCGGGTGCTCGGCACCAGCGGCATGATCAGCCACGGCACGGCCGCACCCGCCGACGCGCAGGTCGGTGCGGCGGAATAGGAGCGCGACGCGAGCCCCGCCATGACCCGCCCCGTCTATCTCGACTACAACGCGACGGCGCCGCTGAAACCGGCGGTGATCGAAGCCATGATGGCTGCGTTGGCGGAGTGCGGCAACGCGTCGTCGGTGCATCGTTTCGGGCGGCTGGCCCGCCGCTCCGTCGAGGCGGCGCGCGAACAGGTGGCGGCCCTCGTCGCCGCCCTGCCACGGCAGGTGGTGTTCACCGGCGGCGGCACCGAAGCCAACAATCTCGCGATCGCCGCGGCCTGTGCCGGCCGGCGCCTCATCGTCTCCGCCGTCGAGCATGATTCGGTTCTGAAGGCGGCCGCCGGCGCCGAGGCGCTGCCGGTCGACAGCCGCGGCGACGTCGATCTCGCGGCGTTGCAGGCGATGCTCGAGCGCGACAAGCGGCCGGCCCTGGTCGCGGTCATGCTCGCCAATAACGAGACCGGCGCCACCCAGCCGGTGGCGCTGGTGGCGCAGCTCGCGCATTCGCACGGAGCGCTCGTGCATTGCGACGCCGTCCAGGCCGCTGGCAAGATGACCATCGATGTCGCGCGTCTTGGCGTCGACACGCTGGCGCTGTCCGCCCACAAATTCGGCGGGCCGCAGGGCGTCGGTGCGCTGGTGGTCGCCGACACGGTCGACATCCGGCCGCTCTTGGTCGGTGGCGGGCAGGAGCGCGGCTGGCGCGCGGGCACCGAGAACGTCGCGGCCATCCGCGGCTTCGGCGTCGCGGCGGAGCTGGCGGCCCGGGATTTTCCGGCCATGCAGGCACTCGCCGCGCTCCGCGACGAGATGGAGCGGCACCTCCTGCGCGTGGCGCCGGATGCGGTGGTCTTCGCGCCTGGGGCCGGGCGCCTCCCGAACACGAGCTGTATCGCCATGCCCGGCGTCGCCGCGGAGACCCAGGTCATCGCATTGGATCTCGCCGGTGTGGCGGTGAGCGCCGGCTCGGCCTGCTCGTCGGGAAAGATCCGCCCGTCGCACGTGCTGCGCGCGATGGGCGCGTCGCCCGACCTGGCGGCGAGCGCCATACGCATCAGCCTCGGCTGGCGGACGCAGGCTTCCGATATCGATCATCTGGTGGAGGCGTGGACCGCGCTTCGGGCGCGGGCCGGGGCCTCACCTACGGGACTGGCCGAGCGGCCGCTCCCGGCAGCGTCATGAAGGAGTAGACTATGACCACCGTTCAGACCACGACGCCGACCAAGTCCGCAGCTCCGCCCACCGCCAAGGTGAACGACGGCTCGAACGCCCCCAAGTCGAACGCCCCCAAGCGGCCGGTCTATCTCGACTACCAGGCGACGACGCCGATGGACCCGCGGGTGCTCGAGACCATGATGCCGTATTTCATGGAGAAGTTCGGCAATCCGCATTCGCGCAACCACACCCACGGCTGGGAAGCCGAAGAGGCGGTCGAGCACGCGCGCAAGCAGGTGGCCGACCTGATCGGCGCCGACGAGCGCGAGATCGTGTTCACCTCCGGCGCCACCGAATCCAACAACCTCGCGATCTCGGGTGTCGCGCAGTTCTACAAGGACAGGAAGAACCACATCATCACGCTGGTCACCGAGCATAAATGCGTGCTCGACACCTGCCGGCACCTGGAGCTGCAGGGCTTCCACGTCACCTACCTGCCGGTCCACAAGGACGGCCTGCTCGACCTCGAGCTCCTGAAGAAGACGATCACCGACAAGACCGTGGTCGTCTCGGTGATGGGCGCCCATAACGAGATCGGCGTCATCCAGCCGCTGAAGGAGATCGGCGAGATCTGCCGCTCGCGCGGCGTGTTCTTCCACACCGACTGCGCCCAGGCCTTCGGCAAGATCCCGCTCGACGTGAACGAGATGAAGATCGACCTGATGAGCATCTCGGGTCACAAGATCTACGGGCCGAAGGGCATCGGCGCCCTCTATGTCCGGCGCAAGCCGCGCATCCGTCTCGTTCCCTTGATTCACGGCGGCGGCCAGGAGCGCGGCTTTCGGTCCGGTACCCTGCCGGCCCCGCTGTGCGTCGGGCTGGGAGCAGCGGCCGAGATCGCCAAGCGCGAGATGGAGTCCGACAACGCGCATGTGTTGAAGCTCCGCGACCGGTTCTACAAGCGGATCACCGACCGGCTGGCCGAGGTGTACCTCAACGGCGACCTCAAGCAGCGGCTGCCGGGCAACCTCAATCTCAGCTTCGCCTATGTCGAAGGCGAAGGCCTGATGATGGGCATCAAGGACCTGTCGGTGTCGTCGGGCTCGGCCTGCACCTCGGCCTCGCTCGAGCCGTCCTATGTGCTGCGGGCCCTCGGCGTCGAGGAGGACCTGGCGCACACGAGCCTCAGGATCGGCTTCGGCCGGTTCACCACGGAAGACGAGATCGATTACGCGGCCGACCGCATCATCGAAGCGGTTCAGAAACTGCGCAACATGAGCCCGCTCTGGGAGATGGCGCAGGAAGGGATCGACATCAAATCAATCAAGTGGGCCGCCCATTGAGGCCGCTGATCGTGATATAAGCGCACCCAATTCGAATGGAGACAGACCATGGCGTACAGTGAAAAGGTCATCGACCACTACGAAAACCCCCGCAACATCGGGGCGCTCGACAAGAACGACCCGGGTGTGGGCACCGGCCTGGTCGGCGCCCCGGCCTGCGGCGACGTGATGAAGCTGCAGATCAAGGTGGGCGCCGACGGCATCATCGAGGACGCGAAGTTCAAGACGTTCGGCTGCGGCTCGGCGATCGCGTCGAGCTCGCTGGTGACCGAATGGGTCAAGGGCAAGTCGCTCGACGAGGCGGCCAGCATCAAGAACACGCAGATCGCGCAGCACCTGGCGCTGCCGCCGGTGAAGATCCACTGCTCGGTCCTGGCCGAGGACGCGATCAAGGCCGCGGTCGCCGATTACAAGGCGAAGAACAACGGCGCCAAGGCGGCGGAGTAACGCGAGGACCACGTGAGCGACATCATACAGACCAGAACGACCAGCGACGGCGCTCCGCCCGCGCCGCCGCCTGCGAAGCGGCCGGCGCGGCCGCGCCCGGCGGCGATCAGCGTGACGGCGGCGGCGGTGGCGCGCGTCCGGCAGCTCTTGGACAAGCGCGGCAAGCCGGCGGCCGGCGTGCGCATCGGCGTGCGCTCGCGCGGGTGCTCGGGGCTCACCTACACCCTCGAATATGCCGACGCGAAGGCGCCGGCGGACGAGGCGGTGCAAGTCGACGGCGTCACCATTCTCATCGATCCGAAGGCCTCGATGTTCATCTTCGGGACCGAGATGGATTTCGTCGAGGACAAGCTGCAGTCCGGCTTCGTGTTCCGCAACCCGAACGAGAAAGGCCGGTGCGGCTGCGGCGAATCGTTCCACGTCTGACGCCGGTGGCGGGTCGCTGACGGCCGGCCCTCTCCCGCGGGGCGAGCAGAGGCCGGCCGCGATGTTTCTGAACCCAGCATGAACGAACTCTCCTCCTTCATTGCCGCGACGCCGGCGCCGGCCGCGCCCACGACCTGCTGGTCGTGCAAGGGGCCGGTCGACGCGACGGCGCTGTTCTGCCCGACATGCCGGGCGGTGCAGCCGCCGCATCCGGCCGATCATTTCACGCGGCTCGGCCTGCCGGTCAGCTTCGCCGTCGACGCGGCCGAGCTCGACCGCCGGTATTTCGCCGCCCAGCGCCTCTTGCATCCCGACCGCTTCGCGACCAAGACGCCGCGCGAGCGCGCGATCTCGCAAAGCCAGGCCGTCGGCCTCAACGCGGCGTATGAGACGCTGAAGGATCCGCTGGCCCGGGCGACGTATCTCCTGTCTCTGAAGGGTGTGTCGGCCAATCCCGACGGCTGTCACACGGTGAACGATCCGACCCTGCTCATGGAGCAGATGGAGCGCCGCGAGGCCCTGATGGAAGCGGCGAGCCCGGAGGCCGTCGACGCGATCGCGCGCGAGGCCGCCTCGCACGTGCGCGACAGCGAAGCGGCGATCGCCGCCGCGTTCGCAGGCGGCGACCTGGAAAAGGCGGGCCGCGAGACGACGCGCCTCAAATACCTGGTGAAGCTTGTCGAGGAAGCCCGCGCCCGCAAGGCGAAGCTGGCCGCTTCGGAGAAGGCGAAGTGACGGAAAAAGGCCATGGCAACCCCTCTCCTCCAAATTCATGAACCCGGCGAGACGCCGCTGCCGCACGAGCAGGAGCGCGGGCTGGCGGTCGGGATCGACCTCGGCACGACCAATTCCGTCGTCGCGCTCGCGCGGGCCGGCAAGACCGAGGTGATCAGCGACGCCGCCGGCCACACGCTGGTCCCGTCGGTCGTCGCCTATCGCGATGAGGAGGTCGTGGTGGGCGAGGACGCGCGCCGCGAGCTCCTCGACCGGCCGCAGATCGTGGTGAGCTCGATCAAGCGCCTGATGGGCCGCGCCGCCGCCGATCTCAAGGGCGTGGCCGGCACATTGCCGTATGAGCTGGCGCCGCCGGCGGAAGGCGGCATGGTGCGGCTCAAGATCGGTGCCAGGATGCTGTCGCCGGTCGAGATTTCGGCCGATATCCTGCGGGCGCTGAAGGCGCGCGCCGAAACCGCCCTCGGGCAGTCGGTCGATCGCGCGGTGATCACGGTGCCGGCCTATTTCGACGATTCGGCGCGCACCGCGACCCGCGACGCGGCGCGCCTTGCCGGCCTCGAGGTGCTGCGGCTGGTCAGCGAGCCGACCGCGGCGGCGCTGGCCTACGGGCTCGACAGCGGCTCGGAAGGCCTCTACGCGGTCTACGACCTGGGCGGCGGGACGTTCGATTTCTCGCTGCTGCGCCTGGAGAAGGGCGTGTTCCAGGTGCTGGCCACCGGCGGTGACGCGGCCCTGGGCGGCGACGATTTCGACCACGCGGTGGCCGAGCGGTTCCTGAAGGAGCGCGGCCAGACGCGCGTCGGCGCCGACCAGGTCAAGCAGGCGCTGATGACCGCGCGGCTCGCCCGCGAATGTCTGTCAGGGCACGCGGACTGGAGCGGGACGCTCGACCTGGAGGGGAAACCATCGCGGCACGCGCTTGATGCGGCGTCACTCGAGGCCCTGATCGCCCCGTTCGTCGACCGGACGGTCGCGATCTGCCGCGGCGTGCTGGAGGATGCGGCGGTCTCGCCGACGGCGCTCGGCGGCATCGTGCTGGTCGGCGGGACGACGCGGACACCGCTGGTGCGGCGCAAGGTCGCGGCGTTGTTCGGCCGCGAGCCGCTCGCCGACATCAACCCCGATGAGGTGGTGGCGGTGGGCGCGGCGCTGCAGGCCGAGGCGCTGACGGTCGGTTCGGACACGCTGCTGCTCGACGTGACTCCGCTGTCGCTGGGCCTGGAGACCATGGGCGGCCTGGTCGAGAAAATCGTCGAGCGCAATACGCCGATCCCGGTCGCCAAGGCGCAGGAATTTACGACGTATCAGGACGGTCAGTCCGCCATGGCGATCCATGTCGTCCAGGGCGAGCGCGAAATGGTGGATCAGTGCCGCTCGCTGGCCCGGTTCGAGCTGCACGGCATCCCGCCGATGGTCGCGGGCGCGGCGCGCATCCGCGTCACCTTCGCGGTCGATGCCGACGGGCTGCTCACCGTCAGCGCCGCCGAAAAGACCAAGGGCGTCGAGGCACGGGTCGAGGTCAAGCCCAGCTACGGCCTCACCGAGGACGAGATGGCGTCGATGCTGCGCGACAGCATCGACAACGCCCGCGAGGACATGGAGCATCGCTTGCTGGTCGAAGCGCGCGTCGACGCGCGCCGCGCGGTGAACGCGGTGCAATCGGCGCTGGCGGCCGACGGCGACCTGCTGGACGGGGCCGAGCGCGCCGATATTGACGCCGCGATCGCGGCGGTCGAGAAGACCATGTCCGGCGCCGACCGCGACGCCATCGGTGCCGCGGCCGAGGAGTTGGAGAAGATCACGCGCCCGTTCGCCGAGCGGCGGATGGATCGCGGCATCCGGGCGGCGTTGGCCGGCCGGCACGTGGATCAGTTGAGATAAGGAGGCGATAAGCCGACACGACCATGCCCAAGATGACGTTCATAAGTCCCGATGGGACGCGCAAGGAGGTCGAAGCGCCCGTCGGCCTGTCGGTTCTCGAGATCGCCCACCGCAACGGCATTTCCCTGGAGGGAGCCTGCGAGGGCTCGCTCGCCTGCTCGACCTGCCACGTGATCGTGACCCCGGAGGATTACGAGCGCCTGCCCGAGGCCTCGGAGGACGAGGAGGACATGCTCGACCTCGCCTTCGGCCTGACGCACACCTCGCGGCTCGGTTGCCAGATCATCATCACCGAGGAGCTCGACGGCCTCACGGTCACCTTGCCGAGTGCGACGCGCAACATGATGGTCGACAAGTAGCGGAGCGGGGATAGCTCATGGCGCTCAAATGGACGGACGTGCGCGAGATCGCCATCGAGCTGGCCGACGCACATCCGGATGCCGACGTGGTCAATCTGCGCTTCACCGACCTGTGGAAATGGGTCCAGGAGCTGCCGGACTTCGCCGACGATCCGAACAAATCCAACGAGAAGATCCTCGAGGCAATCCAGGCGGCCTGGCTCGAGGAGAAGGACTGAGCGGATCACCGATGCGCGATGCACCCCCCTCCCTACCTTCCCCACAAGGGGGGAGGGAAAAGAGTTGCACTTCCCTCTGACTCCCTCCCCCTTGATGGGGGAGGGTTGGGGTGGGGGTGACTCACGATGCTCGGAGATCGCTGACTGACCTCTCCCGCGTCGTGGTAGAGGGGCTCGGAGCGCCACGCTGCTAAAAGTTTTTCCCTCTCCACCCATTCTGATGGGGGGAGAGGCCGTGAGCCCGGGCGGATGCGCGGGTGAACGAGAGAGGGGCTCTTATACGAGGGTGAGGGGGGCTCCTCACTTCTGGTAGACTAGCCGTTGCTATGCCTGACGCTCACAGCTTTTCCGATCTCCCCCGCGGCAGCCGGATCGTGGTCGCCATGTCGGGCGGTGTCGATTCCTCGGCGGCCGCGGCGCTGCTCGTCGAGGCGGGGTTCGACGTGGTCGGCATCACGTTGCAGCTCTACGATCATGGGGCCGCGGCGGGCAAGAAGGGAGCATGCTGCGCCGGGCAGGACATCTACGACGCCCGCGCCGTGGCCGACCGGCTCGGCATCCCCCACTACGTTCTCGATTACGAGCAGCGCTTCAAGACCGAGGTGATCGACACGTTCGCCGATGCTTATGTGCGCGGCGAGACACCGATTCCGTGCGTCGACTGCAACCGCACCGTCAAGTTCCGCGACCTCGTCGCCACGGCGCGTGAGCTGGGCGCCGTGGCGCTGGCGACCGGCCATTATGTCCGGCGCACCACCGGCCCCGCCGGGGCCGAGCTGCGCCGCGCGGCCGACCCGGCGCGCGACCAGAGTTATTTCCTGTTCGCCACCACCCGGGCGCAGCTCGACCTGCTGCGCTTCCCGCTGGGCGGGCTGCCGAAGGACGAGACGCGCGACATCGCGCGCCGTTTTGGCCTCAGGGTGGCGGAAAAGCCGGACAGCCAGGATATCTGTTTCGTGCCCAGCGGCTCCTATGCGCGCGTGATCGAGAAGCTGCGGCCGGGTGCCGTCGAGGCGGGCGACATCGTTCATGTCGACGGCACGGTGCTGGGCCGCCACGACGGCATCGTCGGGTTCACGGTCGGCCAGCGCCGCGGCCTGGGCGTGGGCACCGGCGAGCCGCTCTATGTCGTCCGCCTCGAGCCGGAGGCGCGGCGCGTCGTGGTCGGGCCGCGTCAGGCCCTGGCGCGGGAGGGGGTGCAGCTGCGCGACGTCAATTGGCTGGGCGATGCCCCGGCCGACGCGGACGGCGAGCGCATCACCGTCAAGCTGCGCTCGACCGGCCGGCTGCTGCCAGCGGCGCTGCGCATGACCCCGGGCGGCCGGGCCGAGGTGCGGCTGGACCGGCCGGAATTCGGCGTCGCCCCGGGTCAGGCGTGCGTGTTTTATCGCGACGACCGGGTGCTGGGCGGCGGCTGGATCGCCGCCGCGGCGTGACCCGGGCGGCGGCCACCGGCGCGGGTTGACGCGCCGCAGCCGAGCCTCTACATACCCGCCCTTCGGCTGGAGTATCCTCCGGCCCCGGCGGCTGCGTAGCTCAGCGGTAGAGCAGGGGAATCATAATCCCTTGGTCGGGGGTTCAAATCCCTCCGCAGCCACCAATAAGTTCTCTCGAATTCAAAGCGATGCAGCGCAACGAGGCCAAGAACTTGCTGAAAAACCGCGTTGCCGAAGATTGCCTCATATTTCCGTGCGTTCTCGCGGGTTGCGTTCGGCTACTCGAGTTTTGACTCCACAAATGACTCCACAGGATCGGCCTTTTGTTCGGCGTGCGTTCATGGAGCACGCGTGCGCGTCTATTACGGGCGAAGCGACGGTCTGCGACAGCCGCGTCGATCTGACGTCCGAGAGGCGCTATTAGGCGACGCTATAGATAAACGTCCGCTTGTCGGCATCTCTCGGACATCTTCGGGCCCGCGAGCCTACGCAGCAGATGTGCCATGTGTGGACGGCTCCCTGTTGGTAAGGGCTTTCTTCACGGTGCAGCTGGTCGGTTGCGGCCATGTGTTCGGCCTGTTTGCGCACCGCCAGCGGTGAACGCTTCGATATGAACGCGATGACCGCGGCTCACCGGACGCTCCCGGTCGGGACTATCGTCCGCGTCATGAATCTTGAAAACCACCGATCCGTATGCGTCCGGAGGAAAGCGTTTTTGAGGTGGCAGGCAACCAGCCCCGCAGCCGAGAAGTGCCGCTCAGCAGGAGTTGGACCAATCCTGTAACTGCGATGGTCCGCCCCTCTTTACCGTCGCGCATATTTCGAGATAGGAATTGTTCGGTTTCACACTGTTGCGATCAGGCCCATCGCAGCTTGATAGGCCGTACTTTGCGAGCCTCGAGGGAGAAGAACGGGATGGCGCAGAAACTTGGTTGGGCGCGCACGTGGCATGGACGCAGTTACGATCTCGGGCGCATGACGCTATCTGAATTGTGGCCGGCTTATGCCACCTATCCAGCGATCCAAATCTACGCTGTGTCGGCCATCGGAGCGGCGGGCATAGCCGTCGCCACCGCAACGCGCTGGGAAGAAATTGCACTTCCTGTGCTTGCTGTGCTCGTCGCATATCCGGCGGCGTGGTATCTCATTCACCGGTTCATTCTGCATGGCCGCTGGCTCTACAAGATGAAATGGTCAGCCGCTTTGTGGAAGCG
>WNFI01669298.1_pt1 | contig 139411 bp, 106 predicted proteins | sample 5400471 | NCBI WGS metagenome assembly WNFI01 (sample SAMN13153348, study PRJNA577476) | soil metagenome | isolation source: 100 cm saprolite on Douglas fir-dominated hillslope | place: USA:California | collected 2013-09-17
CCTGGCGCACGCGGCGCAGGACAACGTACCGGTGGACTTCGTGTCGACGCACGGCTACGCGGACGATACGGTCGAGAACCTGTTCCACAGCCAGGAAGTCATCCCGCTCGATGAGCGCGTCTGCCGCGCAATCGGCAAGGTGCACGCGGAGATCCTGCACTCGGCGCGGCCCGGGCTGCCGCTGATGTGGACCGAGTGGAACGTGCCCTCCTTCGGCGAGCGTTACCACGCGCGGGACACGACCTACGTCGGCGCGGCCCTGGCCGAGGACATCTGGCAGTGCGACGGACTGGTCGATTTCATGTCGTACTGGACCTTCGATGATGTGTTCGAGGAAAGCGGCGTGGTGCGCGAACCGTTTTATGGCGGGTTCGGCACGATCGGGGCGGGCGGAATCAAGAAGCCGGCTTTCCATGCCTATGCGTTGCTGCACCGGCTGGGCGAAACGCGACTGGCCAATCCCGCGCACAACCTGCTGGTGACGCGACGCAAGGACGGGACGGTGGTGGTCGCGACCTGGAACGTCGTGGATCCGGACCGGAGCGGCGAGCCGCGGGCCGTCACGCTGCGATTCACGCATGTGCAGGATGCAGCGCCGGTCGCCATCCGGCGCGTGGATGCCACGCACGGGAACGTCCTGCCGGCCTACGCGGCGATGGGCAGCCCGCGCTATCCGACAGCGGCCCAGGTGCAGCAACTGAACCGCGCCTCCGCACCCGGTGCACCGGAGCACACCTCGCTCCGGCACGGTGAGATCCGGATTACCGTTCCGGTCAACGGACTGGTGGTGCTGGAACTGCCGCTCAGCGCAGGCGCGCGCCGCTCTGCGCATTGAAATAGCGCAGCCGGTCGCCGGAATAGTGGAGGCGGAGGGGACGGCCGAGCTCAGGCAGGGCCTGCGGCGGCAGTCGGCACACGAGGGTGCCGACCCGGGCATTGAGGCTCAGGAATATTTCATTGCCGACCGGCTCAATGTTCTCGATGGTCGCTTCGAGGCTCGCTTCGGACCCGCCGCTCGCGGGCTGCGGCGCCACGCGCAGATCCTCCGGGCGCAGGCCGACGACAATTTCCTGATCGGGTTTCGCGGTCACCTGCGCCGGCGGAAGGGGCAGTAGCAGGTCGCCGTCCTGGCAGCGCAGGCGCGGCCGCGGATCGGCGGCATACCGGCCGCGGAAGATATTCATGCCGGGGCTGCCCATGAAGCCGGCCACGAACAGATTGGCGGGTTCGTCATAGAGGCGCATCGGCGTGTCGATCTGCTGGACCTCGCCTTCATTGAATACCACGATGCGCTGTCCCAGCGTCATCGCTTCGATCTGGTCGTGCGTCACGTACAGCATCGTGGCGCGCAGGCGCCGGTGCAGACGGGCGATCTCCGCGCGCATGCCGAGGCGCAGCTTGGCGTCGAGGTTTGAGAGCGGTTCATCCAGCAGAAACACCTGCGGGCTGCGCACCAGGGCGCGACCCAGCGCCACGCGCTGGCGCTGGCCGCCGGATAGCTGGCGCGGCTTGCGATCGAGCAGGGCGTCGAGCTCGAGCGTCGCGGCGGCGGCACGCACCTTGGCATCCAGGGGCGCGCGCGCCATCCCGCGCAGGCGCAGGCCAAAGGCCAGGTTGTCGTAGACGCTCATGTGCGGATACAGCGCGTAGCTCTGAAACACCATCGCGATGTCACGGTCGCGGGCGGGCAGCTCGTTGACCACGCGCCCGCCGATGCTCAGCGTGCCGCCGCTGATGCTCTCCAGGCCGGCGACCATGCGCAACAGCGTCGACTTGCCGCAGCCCGACGGTCCCACCAGGGCCACGAGCTCGCCGTCGGCGACCTCGAAGCTGGCGCCCGCCACGGCCACATGGCCGTTTTCATACACTTTTCGCAGTGCTTCGAGCCGTACCCCGGCCATGATCTTCCCTTGGGCCACCCGCCGGCAGATCGTATACAATCGCGCGCAACAAGGCTATGTAAACGTTTTCCATTGCACCAGCCGTGGCTGGATCGGGATCAGGATCCGTGAACGAGAAGCTCCTGCGCTTTCCCCCTGGCTTTCTCTGGGGCGCCTCGACCTCCGCTTACCAGATCGAGGGATCCCCGCTGGCCGATGGCGCAGGGCCTTCCATCTGGCAGCGATTCTGCCGCACGCCCGGCATGGTGCGCGACGGCCAGACGGGCGACGTGGCCTGCGATCACTACCGGCGCTACAAGAGCGACGTGGCACTGATGCACGAGCTGGGGCTCAAGGCCTACCGCTTCAGCATCTCCTGGAGCCGGGTGCTGCCGGCAGGCCGTGGCGCGGTGAACGCCGCGGGCCTGGGTTTCTACGATCGGCTGGTCGATGAGCTGCTGGGCCAGGGCATCGAGCCGCTGGTCACACTGCATCACTGGGACCTGCCGGCCGCCCTCGATGACCGGGGCGGATGGCTCAATCCGGACATCGCGCAGTGGTTCGCCGACTACGCGACGGTCGTGTACCGGAAACTCGACGGACGCGTCAAGCACTGGGCGACCCACAACGAGCCCTGGGTGGTTCCGGACGGGGGTTACCTGCACGGTGTGCTCGCGCCGGGGCATCGCAACCTCTACGAGGCGCCGATCGCCACGCATAATCTGCTGCGCGCCCACGGCGCTGCGGTGCAGGCGTACCGTGCCACGGGCAGGCATCGCATTGGCCTAGTCGTGAACATCGAGCCGAAGTACACCGCGACGCCGGCGGAGCAGGACCGCGCCGCGACCGCGCGCGCCGATGCCTACATGAACCGCCAGTACCTGGACCCCGTATTCCTCGGCAGCTACCCGGAGGAGCTGCGCGAGATATTCGGCGACGCCTGGCCCACCTGGCCGGCCGCGGATCTCGAGCTGATTCGCCAGCCACTCGATTTCGTGGGCGTCAACTATTACACCCGCAATGTCACGCGTGCCAGCGCCCAGAGCTGGCCGCAGCGTGCGGAAATGGTGAAACAGCCGCAGGCGATCTATACCGAGACCGGCTGGGAAGTGTATCCCCAGGGCCTGACGGATACGCTGCTGTGGGTGAAGAACCGCTACGGCAATCCGCCCGTCTACATCACGGAGAACGGCGCGGCCTTCATCGACCCGGCAAGCGTGCCCGAGCCCGGCCGGCTCGACGATCCGCTGCGCGTGGATTACCTGCGCGGGCACATCGCCGCGGTGCGATCCGCCATTGCACAGGGTGCGGACGTGCGCGGCTATTTCGTCTGGTCGCTGCTGGATAATTTCGAGTGGGCGCTGGGCTATTCAAAGCGTTTCGGCATCGTGCACGTCGATTACGCCACGCAACAGCGCACGCCCAAGGCCAGCGCCCGCTACTACTCCGAGGTCATCGCCTCCCACGGCGCCAGCATCAAGGGCTGAACGCGTCAGGATGCCCCGAGTGGCGGCCGTGGTGCGGCCGGTCGCTCGGAGATCATGACCTGCAGCAGCTTGGTCATCATCTGTTCAAGCTGAGCAGGAGTCATTTCACCGAGCACGCCACGGCCCTCGGGCGCAATGTGCAGCGCCGGATCCCCATGGGTATGAAACACGAAGTGCTCGAAGTGAGCCTGCCAGATCTTTCGATACTCGGCCGGTAGCGAGGCAATGGCCAGAATGGCGTGCATGAGGCTGGTGTAGGGCGGCCCATCTGAGCGCGGCAGGCTGTTCCACCAGTAATTGACGAGGATATTGAAAGGTGCCAGGGACTGCACGCCGTGCCACCACATATAGGGGATGTAGAGGGCGTCACCCGGCTCGAGTTCCGCCGTCTGCGCGGCCGCATACGCCTGCTCGAATCTCGGAAAGCGCTGCAGATCGGGATTGGCGATATCGACCAGGCTGATCGGCACGCCCTGCGGCGTGGAGTGCAGGGGTCCCACGTACAGGTTCGCCAGCTGCTCGGGCGGAAACAGCACAAAGCGGCGCCGCCCGGCGGCCACGCAGGCGATGTTGTCCTTGCAGTCAAAATGCGCCGCGACGGTGATGGCGTTTCCGATCCAGATGGTCGGCTGCGTACCGGGCGGCGGCAGCTCCAGGCTGTTGTGCAACTGCAGCTCCGGCAGATGCTTCGCAACGGACAGCGCCTGGATGGACAGGGCGGGCGGTGCCGCCTGACCCACCGTGGCCAGCAGCAGGCGCACCACGTCGGCAAACTTCCCCCGCTGGCGGGTGAAATTCTCGCCGGTCATAGTCCCGTTGTAGGAGAAGCGGCCCCCGATCTGTGGGTCGCCGGCCAGGTATTCGACCTGACTGCCGGGATTGAGGACCTGCAGGTAGTCGGCCGCCGCAGCGGCCGATTCCCGGCCCCTGCGCACCAATGGCCAGTCGGCGACCAGGCCCTTGAGCACGGCGGGCTTCCGGCCAGCAACGATTACGGATTCAAATACCCGCTGATCGATGTCCCGCCACTGCGCAATCTCGGTCGCCATGCACTAAGCCCCCTGGGCGCTCCGTATCATCCCTTGACGCTCCCGAGCGTGATGCCCCGGAGATAAAAGCGCTGCAGAGCCAGGAACAGCGCGAGCACCGGCAGCACCGTGATGACGGCGCCTGCCATCATCATCTCGTTGTCCTGCACGTGTTCGCGCGACAGTCCGGCCAGCGCCACCGGCAGGGTCTGCATGTCACGGTCGCTGAGCACGATCAGCGGCCACATGAAATCATTCCAGGTGCCCAGGAATACGAAGATGCCCAGCGTGACCAGGATCGGCGTGAGCACCGGTATCACCACCGAGCGGAAGATGCGCCATTCGCTGGCGCCGTCGATGCGCGCCGCGTCCAGCAGTTCATCGGGTATCGACAGCGCGTACTGGCGCACCAGGAAGATACCGAAGATGCTGGCGATCCCGGGCACGATCGCGCCGGCGTAGCTGTTGACGAGGCCCAGGAACTTGAGCAGCCCGAACAGCGGGATCATCGTCACCTGGCCCGGCACCAGCAGGCCGGCCAGCAGCAGGCGGTAGACGGACTCGCGGCCACGGAAGCGGAGCTTGGCGAAGGCGTAGCCGGCCATGCCGTTGAACACCAGCGCCAGCAGCGTGGCGCTGGTGGCCACGATCACGCTGTTCAGAAAATAGCGGCCCATGTGCTGGGCCGCGAACAGATCGCGGTAGTGATCGAGCGTGACCGAGCTCGGCACGATCGGCGGCGGATAGGTCGAGGAGGCGCCGGTGGGCATGAGGGAAACGGAGACCATCCACGCCAGCGGGAACACGGTCAGCACCGCGACCAGCCACAGGGCGGCGTTGACCAGCCAGGTCTGCGCGCGCGGGTTCATGTCTCCCCCAGACGCCGGGTGAGGCGCATCTGCAAAGCGGTGACCAGCAGGATCAGCGCGAACAGGACGAAGGCCACGCTGGAGGCGAAGCCCAGTTTCCACCAGGTGAAACCCTGATCGAACATGAAGTACAGCACGCTGAGCGTGCTTTGCAGCGGCCCACCCTGGGTCATCACATACGGCTCGGCGAATAGCTGGAAATAGCCGCTGACGGTGAGGATGCCGACCAGTGCCAGGGTCGGGGCGAGGAGCGGCAGCGTGATGTGGCGCAATCGCGCCCAGGCACCGGCGCCTTCGAGACGCGCGGCATCGTGCAGATCCTCGGGGATGGCCTGGAGCGCGGCGATCAGGATGATCATGTTGTAGCCAAAATTCTTCCACACCGCGAGCAGCACGATGGAGGGCATCGACCAGTGCGGATCGCCCAGCCAGTCGATGGCCGGGAATCCGAGGTGCGTGAGCAGGTAATTGATCAATCCGTAGCGCGTGTGCAGCAGATAACGCCAGATCAGCGCCACGGCCACCAGCGTCGTGACGACCGGGGCGAACAGCGCCGTGCGGAACAGCGGCCGGAAGCGGGCCAAACGCGAATCGACCAGCAGCGCGGCGCCCAGCGATGCCAGGAGCGATAGGGGCACACCCAGTAACACGAAAAAGGCGGTGTTGCCGAGCGCCTGCCAGAACAGCGGCGTCACCAGCAGCGTGCGGTAGTTCTCGAGCCCGATGTAGCGCAGGTTGGCCGGGTCCGCCAGCGCGTACAGATCGAAATCGGTGAAACTCAGCAGCAGGGCCGCCACGACCGGCAGCAGGAAAAAGACGCCGATCAGCAGCAGGGCCGGGAGCGAGAACCACCAGCCGGCGCGTGTGCGGTTCATCTTTTTTCCTGCCGATCGAGCAGCCAGCGCCGCTTGGCGAGCATCGCATCCACCTCGGCATCGAAACCGGTGACGGCAGTATCTTCGCTCTGCCCGCCGCGCACCACGCGCTCGGCCATCACGCGCATGCCCTGCATGATCTGCTCCCATTCAGGCAGCTGCTGGAAGACACGGAGCCTTTCGAGCTGGATGCGGAAGGCGCGCGTGTAGGGATCGGTGGCGATTGTGCCGGATTCCCAGCTGCTGCGCCGCGGCGGCAGATCGCCCGTGAGTTCGTAGAAGCGGCGTTGCACTTCGGGGCGCGAGAGGTACTCGATCAGTGCCCAGGCGCTGGCCTTGTGCTGGGAGCGGCGAAAGATCACCAGGCTCGAACCGCCGGCGCTGGAGACACCGGGCCCGTCCGGCCCGGGCATCGGAGCGGTCATCCAGCTGCCCTGCTGTGCGGGCGGCAGGCGGCGCTTGAATTCGCCGATGTTCCAGGGCCCGGAGATATAGAAGGAGAAATAGCCCTTGCCGAGCTCGTCCCACACGTTCGAGATCTGGGTGTTGGTCGCCTGCGGCGCGAGCGACTGCGCGAACAGCTCGTGGTAGAAGCCCAGCGCGCGGCGGAAGGAAGCGCTGCGGAAATTGCCGTAGCGATCGCCATCGCGCAGCATGGCCTCCGGCTGCTGAAGCGCCAGGACCTGCAGCGGCTCGAATTCATTGAGCGGCAGCAGCACCGCGTAGCGCTGCGGGCCCACCATCCGCTTGATCGCCTGGAGCTGGCGCAGCCAGCCGGCCCAGTTGTCCGCCGGACCGGCGAATCCGGCCTGGCGCAGCAGATCGCTGCGGTAGAACAGCAATCGGGTATCGACATACCAGGGCACCCCCCACGGCAAGCCGTCGAGCGAGTTCGCCTGCCAGACCTGCGGGAAAAAATCCGCGACATCGACGATCTTCGAGGCGGCGACGCGCGACTGGAGCGGTTCCAGCGCATGCAGGGCGACGAGTTCGGGGATCCAGCTGTTGCCGAGCTGGCACATATCGGGAGTGGCGTCGCCGGCCACGGCCGTGAGGAACTTCTCGTGCGCCGCGGTGAGCGCGAGGCGCTGCACCTCGACGTGCAGGCCCGGATGTTCGCGCTCGAAAGCCGGCAGCAACGCACTCACCTGGTCGGCCTCGGCGCCAAAGGCCCAGAACTTCAGCACTTCGCCGTGCTGGGCGCCACCACAGCCGCTGACCATCAGGGCCGCCAGCGGCGGCGCGAGCAGACGTGCCCGCTTCTCTTTCAGCCCAGCCATCCGCCGCTGAACCCGGCGCGCTGGAGGCCTCGGCGCAGCACCGGATCGCGCTGCATCACGCGCCAGAGCAGTCCGCTGTGCTGGTTCTCCAGCATCGTGATGAGCGGCCCCTGGGTGATGCCGTAGTAGCGCGAGTCGACCCAGCCCAGCTCGCCCACTCGCCGGCCGCTCAGCAACGGCACGTCGAACTGGAAGCTGGGGTTGAAGCTGTCGAGGAAGCCATAGTCGCTGTAGATCACCGCGCCATAGCGACGATACATCTCCGCGGCGGCGGCGGTGGCCTGCTCGGGTGTGAAGGGCAGGCACCCCAGGGCCGCGCTGGGTGTGATCGTCCCGTCATCCAGATTCTTGTCCGGGTTCAGGAATACGCCGCGGCCGGCATAGGTATGGAACTGCCGCATCGCGCCCTGGTAGGAAAGCTTGCCCGTGTAGGGGCCGTCGCAGGCGCTCAGTCCCCAGATATCCGCCCCGTAGCCTGCCCAGCCCAGCGGATTTGCGGTGGCGTAGGCGCGCTGCGAGAGCGCCGCGCGCCGCGTGTTCTCGAAGTAGTCGATGCCGCGGGCGCGCAGGTAAGCGTCGCTGACGCCGCGCAGGTCAAGCCAGCACTGCGTGAAGTGGTGACCGAATAGCGGGCCAAAGGTGAGGTGCTCGATGCCTTCGATCTTGCCCCAGCTCGCGTCATACCCGGAGGTCCACACCGCCCAGGCATCCGGTCCCACGGCGTGCGCCTGCGAGCCCAGGGCCAGCAGGTAGACCGGAATAGCCTCGTTGTAACCCACCCAGTCCGCAGACAGGAATCCGCTCTCCGGCCGCCAGCCCATGCAGACGCCCGGCCCATTGGCCTGGGCCCAGTTCCACTCGACGCGCTCGCACAGTCCGTCCGAGATCGTGCGGATCGCTGCCTCGTTCGCGTCCGTGCCGTCGAAATATTGCCCGCAGAATCGCGCCCCCATCAGGAGCAGCGCCGTGTCGATGGTCGAGAGTTCCGAATCGCGGTAGCGCGTGCCGCCGCCTATATCGAGAAAGTGATAGAAGAAACCCCGATAGCCCGTGTAGCCGGTCGGCGCCGATCCCTGCGGCGCATCGCGCAGGAATTCCAGCCAGCCCCGCACCCGCTGCGCGGCGGCGGCGCGCTGCACCCAGCCGTGCTCCACGCCGATGGGCACCGCACTGAACGCGAAGCCCATCGCCGCGATGCTGGCAGGCGCCGGGTCGGGCCAGTAATCGGGCGCCAGCCCGCGCGCCACATCGGTCGTCTGCCAGAAATAATTGAAGGTGCGATGCAGGGTGTCCGCGAGCAGCGCGTCGGGCGTCAACGGGGGCGGGGGCGGATAGCTGCCGGTCGGGGCCGCCGGAGCTGAGCCTCCACCGCAACCGGCCAGGACGCCGGCTGTCGTGGTCGCGGCCACCTGCAGGAAGCGGCGTCGGGTCAGTGGCACCACCTCAGACCGCCGCGGCCTTGCAGTGCCGGTCGATGAACTGCTGATGCATCGGCATCGCGTCCACGCAGTTGGCCACGATCATCTTGGCGTGATCCATGAAGGTGTAGAGGTCCGCGTCGCTCATCTGGTCAACCATCGGGTGATAGCCCGCCGGCATGACGTGTTGCCCGATCATGACCTCCACCCAGCTCACCTGCCCGAACATTTCCTCGGCATTGCGGAAGAAGCGGCCGCTGTCCTTGAACAGGCGCATGGTGTCGGTGAGCGATTCCGGTATGGGCATCGTCCGGCAATAATTCCAGAAGGGCGAGTCGTCGCGCTCGGTCGCGTGGTAGTGCATGACCAGGAAATCCCGGATCCGCTCCCACTCGAAAGTGCACTGCGCGTTGTAACGGTCGACGAGGACCTGGCTGATTTCGCCGCGCGGAAACAGCAGCACCAGCTTGCCGATCGCCGATTGGATCAGGTAGATGCTGGTCGACTCCAGCGGTTCCATGAAGCCGCCGGCAAGACCGACCGCCACGACGTTCTTGTTCCAGATCTTCCTGCGTTTGCCGGTCGTAAAGCGCAGTGGGCGGGGCTCGGCCAGGGCCCGCCCGTCGAGGTTCTTGAGCAGGATGGAGGCCGCCTCGTCCTCGCTCATGAACTTGCTGCAGTACACGTGGCCATTGCCGGTGCGGTGCTGCAGCGGGATGCGCCATTGCCAGCCGGCGGTGCGCGCGGTCGAGCGCGTGTAGGGGGTCGGCGGGCCCACCTTCTCGCAGGGCACCGCCAGCGCCCGATCGCAGGGCAGCCAGTGGGTCCAGTCCTCGTACCCGGTATGCAGCGCCTCCTCGATCAGCAGGCCGCGAAACCCGGAGCAGTCGATGAACAGGTCGCCACTGATGACCTCGCCGCTCTCGAGCACCACCGACTCGACGTAGCCGTCGCCTGCGCGCAGGCGCGTCTCGCGGATCTTGCCCTCGGTGCGCACGACCCCGCGCGCCTCGGCGTAGCGGCGCAGGTAGCGCGCGTACAGCCCGGCATCGAAGTGATAGGCGTAGGCAATCTCGGCGAGCGGCGAGTTCTTCGGCGCATCGCTCGCCGAGACCATGAATTTCTCGCGCGGCGCCGCCACCGTATTGAGCGAATACTCGCCCAGTTCGGCCGCCCTGCCCGCCAGGTGGGCGCGCAGCCAGAAATGGTGGAACGGCACCGAGCCCAGGTCGTGCCCCAGGGTGCCAAAGCCGTGGATGTAGGTATCGCCGATATGCGCCCAGTCCTTGAACTGGATGCCGAGCTTGAAGGTCCCCTGGGTCTGACGGATGAACTCGGCCTCGTCGATCTCGAGGGACTTGTTGAAGTAGGACAGGTGCGGCACCGTCGCCTCGCCGACGCCGACGATGCCGATCTCCTCGGATTCGACCAGGCGCAGCGCGTAGGTCCTGCCGAAGGTCTTGGCAAGGGCGCAGGCGGCCATCCAGCCTGCCGTACCGCCGCCCACGATGACGATGTTCCTGATCAAGCTTAAGGTCCCACATGAAAAAACAAAGCCCGCAGGGCGGGCTTTGTGGTGTCGCCATTGCTGACGCCTAAGTGTACTACCCGGTGCTCAGGACCGGATCACCACCTGAAGCCCACCGTGGCTTTCAGCGTCCTGGTCACTCCAAGGATCGATCCGGTGGGGTTGTACGTCGGCGGGTTTGGATAATTGTAAGGGATCGAATTATCAGAAGAATCAAAGTTCTGCGCATTGAAGAGGTTGAGCACATCCAGGCGCACGTAACCCGTCATGTCACCCGGCAACTGGAAGTTCTTGGTGATCTGCATGTCAAAACTCTGGTAGCCAAAGAAGGTTTGCGCCGGGACACCAGCGACCGGAAAGGCGTTGGTCCCGAAGGCATTGCACGAAGTGCCATTCGGCACTCCGAACTGGCTGCAACCAGCTATTCTGGTCACCGGAATCGGCGTCGAAAGCGTCATCTTGCCGGCAAACACCAGGCCCCATGGGCCATCCCTGGTGCCAGTAGCCACCAGCCTTTGCCTCGCCACGACGCTCGAGAGCGTGAACGGATAGTCCCTGATGTGCGGCAGGTCGAAGCCATACCCGTCCGAGACCAGGCGGTTCTGCGTCGCGTTGGTGTAGGTATAGGCAAACGTGGCGCCCCAATGCGACTCACGCGTGTAGGGCTTTTCGGCCGACACCAACAATTCGCCCGTGCGCGTCCGCTGACCGTTCTCCCACAGCACGAGGTTGCTCTGCAGGCCGGGCAGGCCGGCGGAGCACCATTGCGCCGGTGAGCCGCCCCAGTCCAGGCCGCAGCCGCGCGCGGCGAAGCTGCCATCGGCGTAGCGGTTGCCCAGTACGCCCAGCAGCCCTTCGAAGCTGTTGATCTGCGAGAGCGTGATGCTGGTGTTCCAGTCGCCGAGCTTGTTGCGCATGCCGATGCTGAACTGATCTGAATAAGGCACCTTCAGATTGTTCGGGAACATGTTCGCTTCGCCGCCGGGGGCACCCAGGTTCGTCAGACTAGCCGCGTCCAGGTAGATGGGAAGCCAGTCCAGGCAGGTCGTCCCGTTCGCGTCGCCAGGCGGCAGCGCGGTCGGCCCGCCAGGCACGACGCAGCTGTTGAAGCTGTATTTGCCACCCGTGAAGTTGATGGTCGGCTCCGACAGGGCATTCTTCGAAGTCTCGAGCTGCAGCTTGTCGAACAGATTGCGGTCATAGGCCCGGCCGATGCCGCCGAACACCACATGCTTCTCATCGGCATTGACGTCGTACGAGAAGCCGAACCTCGGCGCGATCTCGCCGGCGGGTGTCTTGCGGTTGCTCCCGGTGCTGATGTAATCGTTGATGTTGATTCCACCGAGCGCGAGGGCGTCGGCGTAGGTCTCGCCCGGCGTCGGCCGCGGCAACTGATTGGCTGGATTGGCGGCGACGCCCGGATCCGGATACGGCTGCGCAAGCGCGGTGAGGATCCTGGCGATCGTCTTATATTTCTCAAACGACGGCGTGACCTCGTAATCGTAGCGGACACCGAGGTTCAGGGTCAGGTGCTGGTTGACGGCCCAGTCGTCCTGGAAGTAGACGCCATACTGCTTGTTGTCCGATTTAGCGGTCAGCGGCAGGCCGAAGCTCGCCTTGCCAAACACGACCTGGAACGGAGTCGCCTGTGTGCCGGCCGGGTCGACGGCGTACCAGTACTTGGCCGCAGCGGACCCGTCGCGCGCGACGAGCTGCAGACCCTTGTACTTGACGCCCATCTTCAGCGTGTGCTCGCCGTTCCAGTGCAGGTTGCTGAAGGTCAGGTCGTCCTGGATGCCATAGCCGTCCTGATGCTTGTCGGTGTACTGGCGCGGATCCGCGCCGTTGATCGTGATGATGTCCTGGCGGAAAGTGCTGGTGCCGCCGCCGAAGTAGGTGTAGGTGATGCCGGGATTGCCGTTCAATGGTGACGGGAGGTCAACGGTCCGTTCGTAGAGGGCCATCAACTCATTGACCCAGCGATCCGCGCTGTGCTGCCAGCGCAGGTTGACGCGAGTGTCTTCGTTCTTGTAGTTGAAGCCGGCCGATACCGCCACGTTGCCCGATCCGCCCTGGATTTCGCTTTCTCGCCGCAATTTGGTGCTCAGCTCGATGCGGTCACGATCGCTCGGCTCCCAGTCGACTTTGCCGAAATACAGGTTTTCCTTGAACGGGGACGTGCTCGGGCCGAACTGCGAAAACACGCCGGCCGGGAGCAGGGTCGCCAACGGAATCCCGGTCAGGCTGCCGTCCGGATTGACGGTGGTCGGCAGCGAGAAGTCCTTGTGCTCCCATGTGACGAAGTAATGCATCGCGTCCATGATGATCGGACCGCCGACGGCAATACCGTATTCGGTATTGGCGGACTTGACCTTGTTGCCCCCGGCAGCATCCTCGGAAGGCGTGGCCGCACGCAGGGACTCGTTGCTGTAGTCGCCGAACAGCTCGCCGTGGAGCGTGTTCGTGCCCGACTTGGTCTGCGCCGTGATCGCGGCGCTGGAGATCTGGTCGTATTCCGCCTTGTAGTTCGAGGTGATGACCTTGTACTCACCGATGGCCAGCTGCGGGAACGGGTTGCCCGGATCGCCGTTCCCGTTGGGGCCGGACTGGCCGGAAATGCCTCCCGTCTTGACGTAGTTCTTCTGGCCCACGCCATCGATGAACACATTGACCGAGCTGTTGGCCTGCGCACCACTCTGGATCGAAGTGTTGCCCTGCTTGTCGACGCTGAACACCATGCCCGGAACGGTATCTGCGAATTCCAGGAAGTTGCGCGTGATCTGCGGGGTCGTCTCGATCTGGTGGAGGGACACGGTCGCGCCGATTTCCGAGGTCTTGACCTCGACCAGGCGCGTGGCGCGCACGATCACTTCCTCGAGCGTCTCGGCCGGGCCCGCCTCAGCGCCACCCGGTACCAGATCGAGGGTGGCCGTCGAGGCCACCGACAGTGTCACCGTCTGTTCGGTGCCTGGGCCAGCATCGACGCGATAAGTGCCCGAGGGCAGGCCCGCCAGGGCGTAGCTGCCGTCGGCACTGGCTGTCGTGCGGCGCGTGGCGCCCGTGGCGACGTTCTTGGCGGTGACCTGGCTGTTGGCCGCAGCCTTGCCGCGCAAAGTGGCATCGGCCGTCTGCGACCAGACGATCGAGGGTACGAAGGCTGTCGACGCCAGTGCCGTCGCAAACACCGACCCGTACAGTTTCTTCTTGCTGTTGCGATACCGCTTCTTCATAAAATTCCTTCCCTGGTGACCGGCTTCTTGGAATCAATGGATCTGGGAGCGTGTGAGTTGGATGCTCGTCCCGTGAATTCGAAATTCGGTGGTGGCTAGTCAGTCCCGCGCCGGGCGCTCCGCGCAGCGCCTCCGCAGGAGGCACGTACCACGAGCTGCGTTCCCAGCGTGCGCTTCATGCAGCTCACGGTGTCGGGCGCTTCGATGGCGCGCGCCAGTTCTTCCAGCGCCTGGCGGCCGAGTTCCGTCGTCTGGGCCCGTACGGTCGTCAGCGGCGGCGTGACAAAGCGTGCGATCGGTATGTCATCGAAGCCGGCGAGCGCGATGTCCTCCGGGACACGGATCCCGGCCTCGGTGAGCGCAAACAGGCAGCCGATGGCCATCACGTCGTTGGCGGCAAAGACGGCGTCCGGGCGCGGCGTGACCAGCGCGAGCTGCCGCCCGGCGAGATAACCCGATTCCTCGGTGAAGGCACCCGGCAGCACCAGCGCCTTGGCGGCCCGCAGCGGTCCGAGCGCCGCCCGGAAGCCCCGCAGCCGTTCGGCGGACTCGTAGTTGCCTTCCGGACCGGTGATGTGCGCGATGTTCCCGTAACCCAGGCCACGCAGATGTTCGACCATGGCCTTGGCGCCGCCGTAGTCGTCGATCATGAAGGCGGGCGCGCGGGCCGTATCATCGGGCGTGTTCAGCAGCACGGTAGGGAGCGCGGCTGGCAGGGCATTGCCGAGCAGCTGCGCATCGACATAGGGCGACATGACCAGCACGCCGTCGACGCGTCCGCTCATGGACCGCAGGGCCAGGGACGCCTCCGTGGCATCGCCGTGGGAACTCGTGACCAGCAGGTGCAGCCCGCGCAGGCGTGCGGCGCGGTCGATGCCGCGAATCAGCTCCGAAAAGTACTCGCCGTAAATATCCGGCAGGAGCACACCGATGGTATTGGTACGCCGCGTGATCAGGCTACGGGCGACACCGTGTGGCGTATAACGCAGTTGCCGCGCGGCGCGTTCCACGCGCAGGCGTGTCTTTTCGGTGACAATGCCCGTGCCATGCAGGGCCCGGGAAACGGAGGCGATAGAGACCCTGGCACGTAGTGCCACGTCTTTGATGGTCACCGCCATGGCCCCTCCCATGGTACCCCCATTTTCTTAGAAGAAAACGTTTTCCAGTCAGCTGGTAAACGTTTTCGGGATTTTAGTTACAAGCACGCAAAGCTGTCAATGCGTGCCGGCCGGACGAGGCTCCCGGGTCCCGCTCAACGGCGTGGCTCAGCGCCGCCGCCCTGGCCCCAGCCTGACGAGCGGCAGGCGCCAGTGTGGCGCTCTGCCTGCGCCACGAGGACCTGTTGCTTGCCGCACACACATCGCGGCAACCCGACGGGTCGCGTCGGCGTCAGCCAGCGGTGGCAACCGCTGGCGTCAACGGACCTCAACGATCGCGAGGCCCTGCGAGGGGACCTGCAGGCTGAGTTTGCCACCGCTCAGCGCCACGCTCTCCGGCGGTGCCAGCCTCGCCGCTGCACGCAGCTGTGTCAGCTGTTTGCGGCTGGGAAAGGCAGGCCGGCCCATGGAATCAAAGGCCTTGATGACGTTGCCGTGGTCCCGGTCCAGGCGCCAGACCCTGGCATGCGCGTTCTGGCCCACGCCCTTGAAGTCGAGCGCAAAGCTCTTGACGGGGCCGGGCGCACCGGGGGCGGTGTATTTATCGCCCGTGCCATCCGGCGGCGCATAGTTCCACAGGGCCAGAATCAGGGTGCCGTCCTTGCGGCGCGTGACCAGCGCCGAATCGGCGGCCGATGGCAGGCGGACGTCTCCCAGCTGGTGCAGCAGGGCAAAGGCGTTGTAGGCCGGCTTCGGGATATCGTCCTCGGCGACGAGGCCAAATCCGCCATAGAACGGTGTCTTGACGACGCCCTGCTCCTCGAAGACGTCGGAGAACGACCAGTAGCTCATCGCCTCGGTCAGGCCGTCGCATTGGGCGATCGTCGTCGCGAGCCACGGCCCCATGTAGATGCTGTCCGTGACGTTCGGCTCGTTCATGAAGCTGGCGTTGTACTCGGAGAAAATGAGCGGGAGCGAGGGCATCGGGGAGGCCGCGATCTCCTCATGCACCTTGCGCACGGCGCGGCAGACCATCTGGTCGCGGGGCACCGGCACGTCGTTCTGGAATACATCCTGCGACAAGTCGTTGGCATAGACGTGCGAGGACACAAAATCGACCGGCACGTTGTTCTGCCGGCAGTGCGCGATGAAATTCCCGGCCCAGGCCGCCTGCGCCGTGGAGGGCCCGCCCACCCGCAGGCGTGCATTCACCTGCTTGAGCGCCCGGGCGGTGTGGTCGTAGAGCTCGTAGTACGTGGACTGGTAGGGCTTGCCGCCCCAGAAGCCGATGTTGGGTTCGTTCCAGACCTCGAAGTACCACTGCGCGACCTCGTCGATCCCGTAACGCTCGATCAGGTGCCGCGCGAAGACGTCCATCAGTGCATCCCACTTCGCATAGTCCTTCGGCGGCGAATTGTTGGGCTTGTACCAGAACCCGAAGATGCCATTCGGATCGCTGGCAAGCTTCTGGGGCATGAAGCTGAGTTCGACGAAGGGACGAACACCATCGGCCAGCAGCCCGTCGTAGATCTGGTCCACATAGGAGAAGTTGTAGAGCGCCTTGCCGGTGGCGTCTTCGTCATACAGGCCGATTTCGTCGTGAAAAATGGCATGAAAGCGCACGTAGCGGAAGTCCGCCACGGCCTTGACCAGCCGCACATCCTTGCGGTAGTTGTCGCGCAGCGCGAGCACCGCGCGCCCCGAGCCGAACATCTGCTCCCAGAAATGCGGCAACGGCTTGCCGGCCGCGTGCACATCGACGCTGATCGCCACTGGAGCGGGGCCCTGCGCAGCTGCGGCGGGCGCAGCGGCGGACGGCGTGGCGCCAGCAAGCAGGGCGACCGTGGCCACGGCCACGACGGACAGGTGCGAAGTGTTGGTTTTCATGGTCGGTCGAGCTCCTGGCATGATCACGGGTGCAGGCAGGCAATCTGGCAGATGGCGTGGGCGACGTAGCCGGCGGCGGTGGCGAAGGCCCGGCCGGCCTGGTCCATCCGCGCGGTGTCTGGATCGATTCCCTCGGAGACGATGCCGCCGTCCCAAGGGCTGGCCAGCAGGATGGCCAGCGCGCGCTCGCGCGAGCGCTTGAGCAGCAGCTCGTCGGCCAGCATCCACGAGGTGGTGAATTCCAGGCGGTAGCTGCCGGGCAGGCCGTAGCGCCTGGTGGAATAGGAGTACTTGTAATGCGGTGAATGCAGCCAGTCGTAGGTCTGCGCGAACCGTGGATCCTCTTCGGCCATAAATCCCAGGGCCGGCAATTTCATCAGCGAGCCGGGCGGAATCTCGGTCTCGACGTACTGCGTACCGTCCGTCGCCGAAGCAAATATGGGTCCGGCCGCGCCGGGTGCCGCGCTGGTCATCATGTGCGCCAGTATCGCTTCGTGCAGGCGGCGGGCCCGCCCACTCATCGCGGCGGCGCTCGCCGGATCCTTCAGCGCCTGAAACAGCGTCGCCAGATCGGTGAGTGCGCGCCAGCTCAGTGCGTTGTCGTAGGTGAGGAAAGGCAGTTTCTGGAATTCATCCTGCGAATCCTGCAGCGAGGAGTAGAGCCCGAGCGTCGCGTCGTAGCGGCCGAGCAGGCGATCACGCAATAACACGAGGGCGTCGCGATGCGCCGCCACGAAGGCCTGGTCCCGGGTGACGCGCAGGTACGAGGCCAGTGCCAGTATCGGGGCGACGGCCTCATCGAGCTGGAAGCCATCCTCCAGCACGACCCCATCGATGAAGCGGCTGTGGGTGCCGGTGTTGCGCAGCTGGGTGGTCAGCGCGTAATCGAGGGCGTCGCGCGCCAGCTGCGGATCGATGTCCAGGAGCCCGGGGAAGCTCCACAGCATGGCGTCGCGATCCCAGTAAGCCGCCGAGACGTAGTAGCGCGGGCTGCGTGAAGTCACGCCGACCAGCTGCTCCGTATCGAGGGTGCGGCCCCAGGCGTAGAGCGCCGTAAACAGGAAATTACGGTTCATGAGCTGGTCGAGATCATCGCGCCCCGTGCTGCGGGTGCGGGCATGACACCAGGCCGCGGCCTGATCGAGGATCGCCTCCGACCCGGAGCGATCGAGCATTTCCCGGAGCGAGCGGGCGTTGTGCGCGGCGCTGAATTCCTCGACGCCGACGGCCAGCACGAACAGCGCTTCGACCGACTCCCCCGGCTGCAGGAGAGCGGTGCGCGCGGCGTCCAGTTCCGGGGAGACCGATGTCGGCGGCTGGCCGACCACCGCCTTCGAGCCCGGATGGACCAGCGCCCAGGAAAATTGGGTGTCGCTGGTGATGTAGCTGAATACTTCGCCGGGATCGACCCAGGGCGTGGGGCCCACCGTGCGCTCGCCGCGGAGCGTCACCGGCAGGTAGGTGATGCGGCTCAGGGCCCCAAAGGAAGCCTTCACCCCCAAGCTGACCGGCACCGGATCGCTCCGGTGGTTGCTCATCGTCAGCCGGATGAAGGCGGCGCGGTAGCCGCTCGGTGCGCAATAGGTGAGCGTGAGGTCCAGCCCATCGACGCTCTGGTGCGCCTGGGGGATCCAGTACTCCAGCAGCTCCCAGGACAGGTTGCGCACCTCCAGCCTCTTGCCGCTCACCTGGAAATAGGGTTCGAGCACGGGCCGGGCGGACTCGCCGCTGGCCTGCAGCAGGCCACGATCGCGCATCGAGAGGGCGTTGAAGGTGCTCAGGGCGCCGTCGGCGGCGCGGATATCCGGGAGCGCCAGCCACTCGTTGCCCGTGGCGATGACATCGTCGGGCCGCAGTGTCAGGGCCGTACGGTGCGGGGAGTCAGCGGCCTGCACGGCCACGTGACACAGGCAGGTCAACAGGAGAAACTTCCAGCGCATGCAACCCGCTCTTCTTCGCCCCGAGCAATTATGGCAGCTTGGGTTTACATTGCCCGTTTTCATGGACCCACTTAGGGCAAGGGACACTGATGCGCAGTCGTAACCTTGGAGCCCGCAGCACCCTGGCGCTGCTCCTGAGCCTGGGGCCGCCGTCCAGCACTGCGTGCGCCGATGCGGACGAGCATGGGCCGGCCGCGGGCGAGGCCGCCGTCAGCGTGCGCAGCGATGGTGCCGATGTGCAGCATGGCACCCTGCGCATGAGCATCGACGCCCTGGGCGATGACCTGTTGCGCGTGCGCATTGCACCCGCCGGTGTCTATCCCGAGGACGCCTCCTGGGTCGTACCGGCGGCGCTGCGCGCCCACCGGGTGAGCGTGCAAGCCTGGACGGATGCGAAGGCTGCGGGTTTCCGCACCACCGCACTGCAGGTCCAGATCGAGCGCAGGCCCCTGCGGCTGGTGGTTTCGAATCTGCAGGGGCAGATCCTGTCGGAGGATGCGCTCCAGGAGGCCTTCGAACTGCACGGCCACGCCTTTACGCTGCACAAGCGTGTGCCGGTGACGGAGCATTATTTCGGGCTCGGTGACAAGACCGGTCCGCTGGATCGCCGTGGCGAAGCCTTCGTCAACTGGGACACGGATGCCTTCGGATTCCAGGAATCGACCGATCCGATCTACAAGAGCATTCCGTTTTTCGTGGCGAGCGGCGGTGCCGCGGGCAGTTACGGCATCTATCTGGATAATTCCTGGCGGAGCTGGTTCGACTTCGGCCGGCAGAATTCCGAAATCCTCTCCTTCGGTGCCGAGGACGGTCCGATTGACTACTACCTGATCTACGGACCGACGCTGAAGCGCGTGGTCCAGCGCTACACGGACCTGAGCGGCAGGGCGCCGCTCGCGCCGCTGTGGGGGCTCGGCTTCCAGCAGTCGCGCTACAGCTATATGAGCGCCGCGGAAGTGCGCGGCATTGCCAAGCGGATGCGCGCCGAGCGCATCCCGGCGGACGTGATCTGGATGGACATCGATTACCAGGACCGCAACCGTCCCTTCACCACGAACCCGGTGACCTTCCCGGACCTGCCCGGGCTCGTGCGCGAGGTGCGGCGCCAAGGCATTCGGCTCGTCGCCATCACCGACCTGCATATCGCGGACGTGCCCGGCCAGGGCTACGAGCCTTATGAGAGCGGCGCTGCGGGCGATCACTTTCTCAGGCGGGCCGACGGCTCGACCTATGTCGGCACCGTCTGGCCCGGACTGTCCGTGTTCCCGGAATTCACCGCGAGCCGCACGCGCGAGTGGTGGGGCGGGTTGTACAGCAAGTTCATGGCCGCGGGCATCGTCGGCTTCTGGAACGACATGAACGAGCCGGCCATCTTTCTCACGGCCAGCAAGACGATGCCGCCGGATGTCCGCCATCGCATCGAGGAACCGGGATTCGCTGCGCGCACCGCGACGCATGCCGAGATCCACAACATCTACGGCATGGAGAATTCCCGCGCGACCTTCGATGGCATGCGCCGCCTGGCGCCCGACGAGCGCCCCTTCGTCATGACCCGCGCCAGTTTTGCCGGCGGCCAGCGCTACGCAGTGACCTGGACGGGAGACAACAGCTCCACCTGGAATCATCTGAAGCTGTCCATCTCGATGCTGCTCAATCTGGGCCTGAGTGGCTTCAGCTACAGCGGCGCCGATGTCGGCGGCTTCAAGGGCGCGCCCAGCGCAGACCTGCTGACGCGCTGGATGGAGATTGCCGCCTTCACGCCGGTGTTCCGTGCGCACTCGGCCAATGACTCGACCCGCAGGGAGCCGTGGATCGACGGCCCGCAGCACACGGCGATCCGCCGCCACTTCGTCGAGGAGCGCTATCGGCTGATGCCCTACATCTACGCGCTGGCCGACGAGAATGCGCGCACGGGCGCGCCGTTGATGCGGCCCGTGTTCTACGACTATCCCGACGCCTTGCAGGGGCCCTGCGATCAGTCGAGCAGCTTCATGCTGGGAGACCGGCTGCTGGTCGCGCCACCGCCGAACTTCGAATCTCCCGCGGCCTACGACATCTGCCTGCCGGCGGGGCGCTGGTACGACTATTGGAGCGGCGCGCCGATCGATCACGCGAAGATCGTGAGTCCCCCCGGCGCGACCGGCCCTGCGGCGCAGATCGTCAGCGAGCGACCGTCGCTCGCGAGCCTGCCCGTATTTGTGCGCGCCGGTACGATCCTCCCGCGCCAGCCGCTCGTGCAGAGCACGGCGCAGACGCCGCAGGGTCCGCTGTCACTGGAAGTCTATCCGGGCGATGACTGTCACGGCGTGCTCTATGCCGATGACGGACACAGCCTCGGCTACGAGCGCGGCGCCTACCTGCGCCAGGAGCTGCGTTGCAGCGCGAGCGCGTCGCCACGCACGCGGACGCCAGGAGTCAGTTGCTGACGCTGACGATTGCCGATCAGTCCGCGCCTGCCGAACTGCTGATCCGTCACCACCCGTAGCGGGTCTAGCGACTGCGCTGGGCGGTCGCCTCTGGTGCCGACAAATAGGCGTGCAACGCTGCGACTTCGTCGTCATGGAGGTACTTCAACCCGGACTGCGACATCTCCGTCATCAGCCCGAGTTTGCGCCCACCGATGCCAATACCCGTCGACAGTAACGCCTTGAACTGGGCCAGCGAATAGGCGTGTACGATTCCAAACAGGTTCGGTGATTGCATTTCCTTATCGCCGTGCAGATCGCCACCGTGACAGATCGCGCATGTCGATCCCGCCAAGTATCGGCCCAGCGCGCCCGCCTCTGTCGGGCGCGCACGCGGACCCAATTGGTTGCGATCGACGTTGTCTGGCTCAAGGGAGATCATTCCGGTAACAAGCAGCGCACGCGCGAGCAACCCCAGGCTGGTGTCTTTCGCAGCGTCGGGATGGCGTTCAACAGTGCGCAGATAGGCGATGATCGCTGCGACATCAGCGTCGGCAAGCCTGACCAAAGCGTGGGATGGCATGAATACAAGGCCTGTCCCGTCGGATTTAACGCCGCCGCGCATCGCATGTTCAAGTTGGTCGTCCGTGTACTGGGGCACGACACGGGTAAGGTTGTGGCCAGATAACCGCCCAATGAAAAGTCGGTCAATGAAGACGCGGCCTGCGAGATTATCGCCGTGACAGCCGAAGCAACCATTGACATGGGCGAGTCGCTCACCCTCCACGACCATCAATGGGGCGGGCGTCACGCGCAACGCCGGGCCGACGACGGCATGGCGCGCGTTCAATTCCCAGGCGGAAACGCCGTAGATACCGGCGACAGCCACGACTGCGACGGCGGCGATGACACCGCCCGTAATCAAGGCGATCTTTCTGGCGAGACGAAGGCGCGGTGACAATGTGCTTGCCGGCATGTGGTGCCCCGTACGCGACGCGACTACGCAGCAAATCTAAACGCGCGCTTCGCTAACGCCAAATTATGAGCTTTGCCGAACAGGCAGTTTCTGGGCGTCCGGCCGGCGGCTTTCGATCCATTGCGGCTCCGGGCGCAACTCAGTCACGTCAGCATGGCAACTCATTGATCGGCAAGTCAGCGCTCACGGGTTCGTGGCAATTTTTGATCCGCTCTTAACGCACGTGAAGCGCGATGGCCTCGCCGAGCCGGTGCAATCCGCCGGATACGTCGACCAACCGCCCGTTCACAAACAAGCCTGGCGAAGTTCGCACGTGGCTGCGCATGGCCCCATCGACCTGTTCACGCACGCGCTGGCGGTAGATCTCATCATCCAGCGCGGCGGTGAACTGTGCGAGATCCAGCCCCAGCTCGGCGGCGTAGTCGTGCAGCGCCTTACGTTCCAGTCGTGCCGCCTGGCGCATCAGCAAATCGTGCATCTCCCAAAACTTGCCTTCCGCGGCCGCCGCTTCGGCGGCTTCGGCGGCCATCAGCGCATGGGGGTGCGCACTCTCGATTGGAAAGTGCCGATAGATCAATCTCAGGGTCGTGGGATGCTGGTCGAGCAGCATGCGCACACCCGGTTCTGCCGCACGGCAGATGGGACACTCGAAATCCCCGTACTCCACCAGGGTGATTCGCGCCTCGGGTGGGCCCCGCACGTGATCTGTGGGGCCTATCGGTACTTTGAGATCCTGGCCGGCTTTCTCGGTCATCGGTAGCTCTCGATGCTTGAAGGGCAATTGCCGGAAAAATCATGCGCCGGTGGCGTGCAGGATGCAATGTACATGGACTCAGCCCGCTCCGAATGCAGGGCTCGAAGTTCAGCGAGTGAGGCGCGCTCGCTCATACACCGCCTCGAGGAATGCCGCGTGACTCCAGCCGATGCCGCGCGAGGAGGCTGGGCGGCCGGTGCGCTTGTCGATCTGCTCGTACAGTTGCCCATCCGCCGGCGTGCTCAGCTGCAGGCGCAGCATGATGCGATCGGCCTTGCCGGAGAAGGCCGCGATCGCCTGGCGATGCAGGGCTGAGCCGGGCGACAGGTTCGTCCCCGGCTTCAGCGCCGTCCAGCTGGACTCGGGCATTGCTGATCTCAGGAAAGCGGCATTGCGCGCGGTCACGGCCAGGCTCGCACCCTCCTGCAGGCGGGCTGCCAGGCGGTAGTAGTAGGTGGCAAAATCCGCCGTGATGAACACCCAGGGATTGCCGCCGTAATAGACGTCCCCGGCGTAGCGCCCGTAACCGAGGCCCACGTCGGGGCGCCGATTGATCGGGTAGCTCGAACGAAACAGCTGCTCGAGCACGGCCACGGTCGCCTGCACGCGATCGTCGAGCACGGAATGAGCGGCCGAATCGCGGTCCGCGTCGACCACCGCGATGATGACTTCCGCATCAAGATCGGTTTTCTTCGCCGTGTAGCCGTCGGTCGCCACGATCGCGAGCTGCGAGCGCAGAAAGCCGCGGGTGGGATCCCAATGATCGTCCAGGAGCAGCGCGAGGCGTTGCGCCACCTCCCGGTAGTTCGCCACGCGCGCCGCCGGTTCGCCGTGCCCTGCCAGCCAGTCGGCGCCCTTCTCCAGAGCGGCGAGCTGGAGCAGGCGGGTGTGGTAGCTGTCGGCCTGCAATTCCTCCCAGGCATCGAAGCCGCGTTGATTCCAGACGCTCGCGACGAAGTCCAGATCGGTGCGCAGGACCGCGGTCGCGAGCGCCTCGAGATCGGGATTGGCGAGATGCACCGATTCCGCGCTGCGCAGAAAGTCCAGCACCGCCAGGGCGCGCAGGGCCGGGCCATCGAATTGAGGCCGCGACCAGGGAAGCGTATCGACCTGCCCGGTCACCGTGTAGCGCGGCTCACCCAGCCCGTATTTCGAGGGCAGCCCCTGCAGGCGCTGCGAGAGCGCGAGAAAATCCCTGAACTGCTGTTCAAACTGGCTGCGGCTGGCATAGGGCCTTTGCTGAGCGTAGGCGTCAGCCGCCGCGTGCATCACGAGTGATGAATCCCGCACCCAGTGGAAGTAGTAGTCGGGATCCTTCTTCTGCAGGGCGCCCACGACTATCCCCGCAAGTGGCGGATCCTCGCCGGCCCGCTTCGGTTCCCGTGGGGAGATGTTCTCCAGCATGTGCTGCCAGGAGCGCTCCTCCTGCTGCGCCAGCCAGAGGGCCAAAGGGGCGGGCGCTGCGGCGCCCGCTGCCTGCCAGGCGCAGGCCCACAGCACTGCACAGCCCACATAGGAGTTGCGGTCGCCGAACATCTGCCCGAGTTTATCCTCTGATAAGATCCCGGGGGGCTCAAATTATTTGGGCAAAATCCCAGGGCCGGGAGACTTTGATGCGCAGGCCGACCGTTCGCTCATGGCTGCTGTTCTGGACCGCGATGGTCGCGGTCAGCGCTGGTGCGCCGGCGGTGGCGCAGTTGAAAACCCGCAACGTCGTGCTGATCGTGTCTGACGGCCTGCGCTGGCAGGAAGTGTACTCGGGCGCCGACCTCAGCCTGCTCGATGATCCGAAAAGCGGCATGTGGGAGAGCGCGGCGAGCCTCAAGAAGCGCTTCTGGAACGACGATCCGGCCGCGCGCCGCCGCTTGCTGATGCCTTTCATGTGGGACGTGATCGCGAAGCAGGGTCAGCTGTTCGGCAATCAGGCCGTGGGCAGTATCGCCCGGGTGACCAATGGCGTGGCCTATTCCTATCCCGGCTACAACGAGATGCTCACCGGGCACCCCGACCCGCGGATCGATCGCACCGATATCGACGGCAACAACTACGGGCCGAACCCCAACGTCACCGTGTTCGAGTGGCTCAACGGCCGGCCCGGCCTCAAGGGCAAGGCAGCGGTCTTCGGCAGCTGGACCTGGTTTACGGATGTCTTCAACGAAGGGCGCAGTCATCTGGATCTGCGGGTCGGGCCCCGGCTCCCGCCGGCAGACAAGCCGACGCCGCGCCAGGCGTTGCTCGAGCGTCTCTATCGCACCACCACTGCGCAGGAAGAAGGGGAGGTTCCCGATTCTTTCGTCCAGGCGCGCCTGCTCGATTACCTGAAATCGAACCACCCCCGGGCGCTCTTCGTGGGCTACGGCGAGACCGATGACTGGGGTCACGCCGGACGCTACGATCTGATCCTGGAGGCCGCGCATCATATGGACCTGTTCGTGCGCGAGCTGTGGGAGACCATGCAGGCGATGCCCGAGTACCGCGACCAGACCACCTTCATCATCACCACCGATCACGGGCGTGGCAGTGGCCTGGTGGACTGGAAGGAACACGGCGTGGCGCAGAAAGGTTCGGAGAACATCTGGATCGCGACCATCGGCCCCGACACGCCACCACTGGGCGAGCGGCACGGCCCACCCGCCGTCGCCCAGGCGCAGATCGCGGCCACGTTGGCCGAGTTGCTCGGCCAGGACTATCGTTCCGCGGTGCCACTGGCGGCGGCCCCGTTGCCGGTCCTGAGCGGGAACTGATTGTCGGCATCGCCCACGAGCGTGGCCGCAGAGGCGGGAATCCTCGCCTGCGGTGCCTACGTGCCGCAGCGCCGCCTGCAGCGCACCGCGATCAGCGCCCTGCACGACTGGTTTGCACCCGCTCTCAGGAATGCTGCGCGCGGTGAGCGCGCAGTCGCGGACTGGGACGAGGACAGCATCACGATGGCGGTGGAGGCGGGGCGCGATTGCCTCGACGGAATCGATCGCACCACAATCGGCTCGCTCTCGCTCGCCTCGACCACCCTGCCCTACGCCGACCGCCAGAACGCGGGCGTCATCAAGGAAGCGCTGAGCCTGCCCGACGCGATCGGAGTACTCGACGTGACCGGCAGCCAGCGTGCCGCGACCTCCGCGCTCATCCAGGCGCTGCAAGCAGCCGCTGCGATCAAGCGGCCGCAGCTGTGCCTGGCCGCCGATCGGCGCGTGGCGCGTCCCGCGTCCGAGGCCGAATTACTCCAGGGCGATGCGGCCGCGGCCCTGCTCGTCGGACAAGGCGAGCTGATCGCCCGTCTGCTGGGTTCGCGCAGTGTCAGCGTCGATTTCGTCGACCACTTCAGGGCCGCGGGCGAGCCGCTGGACTATGCCTGGGAAAGCCGCTGGATCCGCGATGAAGGTCACCTCGCCATCATCGCCAAGGCCCTCGGCGACGGACTCAGGGCATTCGGCGTGCAGCCGGGCGAAATCGATCGCCTGCTGATTCCGATCCCGATTCGCGGCGTGGTCGAGGCCATCGCCAGGGCCGCCGGGTGCCGTTCCGAGTCCATCTCCGATAACCTGGTAGACACAATCGGAGACAGCGGCGTCGCCCACCCGCTCCTCGTGCTGGCGCATGCCCTCGAAACGGCGCGTCCGCGCGAGAAGCTCCTGCTGGTCGGCTTCGGCCAGGGCTGCGACCTGCTGCTGTTTGAAACGACCGCGGCCATTGCGCGCACCCCGCGGCGCATGCCGGTGACCGAGGCACTGGCGCGCGGACAGCCGGATGAAAATTATCTGCGCTTCCTGTTCCATCGCGGCTTGCTCCAACTCGAGCGCGGCATGCGCGCGGAAGCGGAGCAGAAGCAGCCCGGCACAACGCTGTACCGCAACCGCCGGACCGTGCTTGGCCTGGTCGGCAGTCGTGACACGCGTACGGGCGCCGTGCAGTATCCGCCCGCCGAAATTTCGGTGCATACGGGCGAATCCACCGCCGGGACGCACGAGGACTACCCTCTGGCGGAAAGGCTAGGGCGTATCGTCAGCTACACGGCGGATCGCCTCGCCTATTCCCCCTCGCCGCCCCTGTACTATGGCGTGATCGCCTTCGAAGGCGGCGGCCGGATGGCCGTTGAATTCGCCGATCCGAGCAGCGAGTTGCTCGCGGTGGGCCGGAGCGTCCGGATGGTGTTCCGCATCAAGGGCGTCGACGAGCTGCGCCATTTCACCAAGTACTACTGGAAAGCCGCGCCGGTGCGGTAGCCGGCGACGCCATGGCCACAGGCATCAAGGACAGGGTCGCGATCCTCGGCATGGGCTGCGCCCGCTTTGGCGAGCGCTGGGACGCGAGCGCCGAACAGCTGATGGTCGAGGCCTACAATGAAGCGCTCGCCGATGCCGGAATCGGCACGGCGCAGATCGAGGCGGCGTGGCTCAGTGTGGCCTTCGATGCCATCAATATCGGTCCGTCCGGCATTCCGCTGGCCACGGCGCTGCGCCTGAAGGACATCGGCGCGACCAAGGTCGAAAACTACTGCGCCAGCGGCACCGAGGCCTTCCGCGGCGCGGTCTACGCCGTCGCCGCCGGCGCGGCCGACATCGCCCTCGCGCTCGGGGTGGAAAAACTGAAGGACACGGGCTACGCCGGCCTGCCGATCCGCTCGCGCGGGACGATGCTCGACATGATCGGCGTGAGCGGCTCCGCGCCCGGAAACTTTGCCCAGCTGGCCGCGGCCTACGGCGCCGAGCACGGCGTGCAGCGCTCTGACCTGAAACGCGCGATGGCGCACGTGTCCGTGAAGAGCCATGCCAACGGCGCGAAGAACCCGAAGGCGCACTTGCGCAAGGCGATCGATCTGGCCACGGTCCTCAATGCGCCGATCATCGCCGAGCCGCTGGGGCTTTACGATTGCTGCGGCGTCTCCGACGGCGCGGCCTGCGCGATCGTCACCACCCCGGAGATCGCGCGCGCTCTCGGCAAGCGGGAACTGGTGACGGTCAAGGCCCTGCAGGTCGTCGCCTCCAATGGCTGGGAGAGCCAAGCCTCGGAGTGGAACGGCAGCTATCTGCATACGACTCGTGTCGCTGCGACGCGCGCCTACGCAGAGGCCGGCATCACCCGGCCGCGCGAGCAGCTCAGCGTGCTGGAGGTGCACGACTGCTTCTCGATCACCGAACTCGTGGCGATGGAAGACCTGCACATCAGCCCGGTGGGGCGCGGCTGGAGCGACGTGCTGGACGGCACCTTCGATGCGGACGGGAATCTGGGCGGCATGCCGACGCAGAGCGTCAGTGCCGTGGCGATCATCGGCCTGCGTTAGCGCATGCGGCGGCGGAACATTCAGGTCTTCGCCAGTGCTTCGGCCAGAGCCACTTCGACCATCCCCATCGCTTCATCGACGTGCGCGCGCGTGATCATGAGCGGCGGGATGAATCGTACCGTGCTCTGGCCGCAGGAGAGCAGCAGCAGTCCGTTGTGATAGGCGCGTGTCAGCACCCGCTCGCACAACCCCCTGGCCGGCTTGCGGCTGGCCCGATCACTGATCAGCTCCATGCCGATCATGAGTCCTTTGCCGCGCACGTCGCCGACGCATTCGAAGCGCTGCTGCAGCTGGCGCAGGGCGTGGATGAAATAGTCACCGACGCTCGCGGCATTGGCGGCGTATTCGCGCTCCACCAGATCGAGCGTGGCCAGCGCCGCCGCGCAGCACAGGGGATTACCGCCGAAGGTGTTGCCGTGCGCACCGCGCTTCCACTTTTCCATGTGGCGCCGCCGCGCGACCATGAGTCCGATGGGCATTCCCGATCCCAGGCCTTTCGCCAGCGTCATGATGTCGGGCGAGACGCCCCAGTGCTGGCTGGCGAACATCTTGCCGGTACGCCCGATGCCCGATTGCACTTCATCGAAGATAAGCAGGATACCGTGCCGGTCGCACAACTCGCGCAGCCCCTGCAGGAAACCGTCCGGTGGCACCAGGTACCCGCCCTCGCCCTGGATCGGCTCGACCAGGATCGCGGCCACATCGCTGGCCGGCACATTGGTCTGGAACAGCATGTTTTCGATGTAGTCGAGCACGGCGCGGCCCTGGTCGGGCCCCGCGAACAGTGGCCGGTACGGGTTGGGGTACGGCACGTGGGTCACGCCCGGCATGGTCGGGGAAAATCCCGCCTGCTGGGTGTACTTGCTGGCGGTGAAGGCCAGTGAACCCATCGTGCGCCCATGAAAGCCGCCCAGGAACCCGATGAATCTCGGCCGCCCGGTCACGTAGCGCGCCAGCTTGAGCGCCGCTTCGACCGTCTCGGTGCCGCTCTGGCACGGGAACACCATCACCGGCTCGCGCATGGGATCGAGCGCATTGATCTTCTCGGCCAGGCGCGTCAGGCGCTCATGCCAGTAATCGCTCGAGATGTGCAGGAAGTCATCGGCCGCTTCCTTGATGGCCTGCACGACGGCTGGATGCGCGTGTCCGGTACTGCACACGGCGATGCCGGCGGCGAAGTCCAGGAAGCGGTTGCCGTCCACGTCCCACACTTCCGCGCCACGGCCCTTCGCCATCACGAACGGATAGTCGCGCGGCAGCGAAGGCGTGGTGACCCCCACATCACGCGCGAGCAGCGCCTGCGCCTTTGGCCCCGGCAGGGCGGTGTGGATGTGGGGTGAACGCATAAGGGTTCCTTGATTTCCTAGTCGACCACGGTCTGCGACTGCTCGCGCAGATATTGTGGCAGGTAGTAGAACGAAGCGATCGCCTTGCCGGTATTGCCTGAGCCCTTCCAGCCGCCGAAGGCCTGGTAGCCGGGCCAGGCACCCGTGGTGGCGCCTTGCGGCCGGTTGGCGTAGGTAACGCCAGCCTCGATGTGGTCCTGAAACCAGGCGATCTCATCGCTCCCACCGTAGAAACCGGCGGTCAGGCCCAGCGGCGAGCGGTTCGCCAGCTGCATGGCCTCGCCGTTCGATGACACGCGCTGCGACATCAGGATCGGCAGGAACATCTCCTCCTGCCAGAGCGGATGCTCGGGCGGCGCCTCGGCCAGCGTCGGGCGCACAAAAAAGCCCTGCGCCAGCTGGTCGGCACGCAGCTGTTCCCCGCCGCTCAGCAGCCTACCGCCCTGGGCGCGAAGCAGGGCCGAGTAACGCGCAAAGTTGTCGTACCCGGCCTGCGTCGTCACCGGCCCCAGCCAGTTCTCCTTCAGCGCCGGATCGCCGATGTGCAGCGCGGCGATGCGCTGCACGATTTTCCCATGCAGGGCATCGGCGACATCTCGATGCACGTAGAGGCGTGACAGGGCGGAACACTTCTGGCCGCCCATGCCAAATGCGGAGCGGACGATGCCGGTGGCCGCGCGTTCCAGGTCGGCCGAAGCGGTGACGATGCAGGCGTTCTTGCCGCCCATTTCGGCGACGCAGGGCCGGGGGAAGCGCCCCGCCTGGAGCGAGCGCATGATGTTCATGCCGACTTCATACGAACCCGTGAAGGTGACACCGGCCGTCAGCGGATGGCCGATCAGCGCCGCGCCGACATCGCTGCTCGAGCCGCTGACATAGTTGAAGACCCCGGGCGGCAGGCCCGCGTCGCGGATGCAGTCCGCGAGCATGCGGCCCGCCCAGGGCGTGGCGCTGGCGCCCTTCAGGACCACGGTGTTGCCCGTGACCAGCGCGGCGGCGGTCGGGCCGCCGGCCAGTGCGACCGGGAAGTTGAAAGGCGCGATGACCACCCACACGCCGTAGGGCTTCATCACGCTGCGGTTGCGCGACACCACCGCAGGGATCGGATCATTGGGCAGCGCGTGGTCAAAGCCGCCGCCGCGCTCGAAATCATCGCAATACCCCTGGAAGAAATCGGCGGTCTCCTGCACCTCGCCGAGCGCCTCCATGCGATTCTTGCCGGTCTCGAGCGTCAGGGCCGCGGCCATCTCGTAGACGCGCTCCCCGATAAGCTGGCTGACGCGGCGCAGGAGCTTCATGCGCTTCTTCGCGTTGGCCCGCCATTCGGGCCAGGCCCGTTGCGCCGCCTGCATGGCCGCATCGACATCCGCCGCGTTGCCGAGCGCAAAGCGACCCAGCAGCTGATTCCGATTGGCGGGATTGTGGGTCTGCATCGATTGGCTCGCGTGCCGGTCAGCGCCGTCGACGTACAGGGGGTGCTGTGCGCCCAACCGCGCCAGCGTACGCGTCATCGCGGCCTCAAAGCCCGTGTGCAGCTCGGGCGGCGGATCGAACATCGTGGAGTAGGTCAGCTTGAAGCTCATGAGCGCACCCGCGCCGTCTTGCCGAGGCTGACGGTTAACTCGCCCAGCAGCCGGTCCAGCAGATCCAACGCATCGGCGAGTTCGCGCTCCTCGATGACCAGCGGCGGCGCGAGCAGAATGAGATTGCCACGCGCGGCGAAGGAGACTCCGGATTGCAGCCCCGCCTGCAGCAAGTCCTGCAGGACCTGGTGCAGTACCGGCCAGGGCGACAGCGGTACGCGACTGGTGCGATCGCTGACCAGTTCGATCACCGCGAACAGGCCGCGGCCGCCGCGCACGTCGCCGATGACGCTGTGACGCACCTGCATCTGCCGGACGCGCTCAAGCATCGCGGCGCCCAGGCGGCGTGAGCGTGCGATCAGGTCTTCTTCCTGGTAACTCTCGATTGCGGCCACACCCGCGGCGCAGGAGAGCGGGTGCCCGCAATAGGTGAGGCCGGTCAGCAGCAACTGCGGCTCGAGCCGCCGCGCAATGGCGCCCGACACGACCACGGCCCCGAGCGGCAGATATGCGCCCGTGAGTCCCTTGGCGAGGGTCATCAGATCCGGCCGTCCCTCCTCTCCGAAGCGCTGCCACGCGAACCACTCGCCACAGCGGCCAAAGCCGCTCATGATTTCATCAGCGATTAGATAGACCGCGCGCTCCTTCGTCTTGCGCCGCAAGGCGGGCCAGTAGCTGTCGGGCGCCACGATGCCGTTGGTGCCGGCGTCAGGCTCCATCATCACCGCCGCAACTGCTGCGGTGCCCTGCTCATCGATGGCACTGGCGACGCAATCGGCCGCTGCTTCCCCACAGGCGCTGTCCGTACTTGTGCCAAAGGGACAGCGATAGGCGTACGGCGGCGGCACGTGAATCACGCGAAAGGCCGCCGGATCAAGCTGCGTCGCGGTGCGCGCATCGCCCGAGAGCGCCATGGTCGCGTAGCTCGCGCCGTGGTAGGAGCGATCACGCGTGACGATCCAGCCTTGCGCCTTGCCGCTCGCCTGGCGCGCGAATTTGACGGCGTGCTCGTTCGCATCCGCGCCGCCGAGCGTAAAGTAGACCCGCCCGTCCACGAATCCGGATTTCTCGAGCAGCAATTCCGCCAGCCGCGCCCGCGGTTCGGCGCCCCAGGCGCTGGTGACGAAGCACAGCTGTTGCGCCTGCGCGCGGATCGCCTCGACGACACGCGGATGCTGGTGGCCGAGATTGCTGCATTCGGCCAGGCTGCTCAGGTCCAGGATCGAGCGGCCATCGGCGGTGTGCAGCCGGGCGCCGGCGCCGCCGATGATGGTCGGTGCGTTCCATTCAGTCTGCCGGCACCAGCTGTGCAGTACCGTGTGTGTCTCGGGGCGCATGGCACTGGTTTTAATGTATTGGCGCGCACCCATCATTGCATACGGCCGCATGTATTGCGAAAGGCGCAGGAAGCCTCTACGCTCATTCGGTGAGAGTCATCCTCGCTGCGGCGCTCCTGTGCGCTTCCGTCCCGCTGGTGGCTCAGGCCGGCAAGGAACCCGCGCCGCTGGTGCCGATCCTGGGCTTTGCGCCAGCGCACGCTGCAGCGGAACACCGCATCGAGAGCGCATTCCAGTCTCTGCCTTCGCCGGCACGGGCGCGGGAGTGGCACCGCATTTTCTCGGCGCAACCGCATCCGGCGGCCTCCGCGCGCAACAATGAACTGGCGCGAATCGTGGCCCGCGAGTGGCGCAGGCAGGGGTGGGATAACGTCGCGCTGCGGCGCTACGAGGTGCTGCACTCGAGCCCGCGCAGCGTATCGCTCGAGATGACAGCGCCCCGGCACTATCAGGCGTCGCTCCGGGAAGACGCGTACGAGGTCGATCCCGCCACCGGCAATCCGGCCAATGACGGAGCGTATTTCGGATATTCCGCTTCCGGGGACGTCACCGCCGAGCTCGTGTACGCGCACAGCGGCAATCCGGAAGACTACGAGGTGCTCAAACGCAACGGCATAAGCGTCAAGGGCAAGATCGTCATCGTGCGCTATTCGAATCCCTACAGCTATCGGGGCTTCAAGGCGCTGACGGCCGAGCGGGAAGGCGCGGCGGCGCTGCTCATTTATTCAGACCCGGCCGAGGACGGCTATACGAAAGGCAAGGTCTTCCCGGACGGACCCTGGGGCCCGGAGAGCCACATCCAGCATGGCGCGATCACCTACGACTACATCGTTCCCGGCGATCCGACGACGCCAGGTTGGCCATCGGTCGCCGGTGCCAAGCGCATACCGCTGGCGGAAGCCCGATCGCTCCCGAAGATCATCGCCCTGCCGCTGTCCTGGCGGGACGCGAAGCCGCTGCTCGAGAACATGAGCGGACCCGAAGTCCTGCCGGAATGGGGCGGTGCGCTCCCGATCACCTATCGCTACACCGGCGGCGTCTCGGTGCACGTGCATGTGGACATGGACACCAGCATCAAGCCCTATACCGTCGTCGAGGCGCGCATCCGCGGCAGCGAGCTGCCCGATGAGTGGGTACTCATCGGCAATCATCGTGATGCCTGGGTGGACGGTGGCGTGGATCCCGTGAGCGGCACCGCCTCCATGCTGGAGTTGACGCGCTCCCTGGGGCAGCTCAAGAAGAACGGTCACCGGCCACGACGGACGCTGGTGGTCTGCAGCTGGGATGGCGAAGAGTACGCGCTCACTGGTTCGACGGAATGGGGCGAGCAATTTGAGGAGCAGCTGCAGCACAAGCTCGTCGCCTATCTGAACGTCGACGAAGCGGTCGCGGGCGCGGCCACCACGGCCGGACCCGAGGGCCTGCGCTTTGATTCATCGGCCGTAGCCTCCCTCTCGCCGATGCTCATCGAGGCGTCCAAGGAGGTACGCGCGCCTTCCGGGAAATCGCTGTACGAGGCCTGGCGGGTGACGATGGAGCGCGACAAGAAGACCCCCGCGCCCCCGGCAGATGCCGAACTGGCCAATCCGCGCATTGGCAGTGGTTCGGACCACACGGTGTTCCTCAACCACCTGGGCCGGCCCGTCATCAATCTGGGATTCGTCGGTGACTATGGCGTCTACCACAGCAGCTACGACGATCACTACTGGATGACGCAGATCGGTGATCCACGCTTTGAATACCACGTCGCACTGACCCAGATCTGGGGATTACCAGCGCATCGCCGAGTTCCGCGCAGCGGGCCACGCCCTGCACGAGCGAACGATGGGCGACCTGGCAGCCGACCACGGCAGCACGCGCCGGCTGCAGGGTCTGAATGCCCAACTCCTGCAGGTGGAGTCCAACTGGCTGGATCCGGCCGGCATACCCGGGCGGCCCTGGTTTCGCCACCTGCTCTATGCGGCCCGCTACAACTACGATCACCTGGAATTTCCGGGCCTCACCGAAGCCGTCGAGGGATCGGACTGGACGCTCGCGGCGGATCAGACTCATCGGCTGGAGGCGGCCCTGGTGAAGAACACCCGGCTGCTGCAGTCCGCCCAGGCGGCGTGGGAGATGCGGCGGCCGCAATAAACGGCCCTGCGCCACGGCGGCGCGGCGGCTCTAGTCGTCGAGCGGATGGCCCTTGCGGCCGCCCCGGATGTGATCGCAGGGCTCCAGGGCATCGTGCAGCAGCGCTTTCGCCATCGCCACGGAACGCTCGATGAGCGCCTCGGCGCCCGCACGCAGCAGCGCACTGTCGCGGACTTCAGTGACATTGTTTTCCATGTCCTCGGCCGTCCAGCCGCGCGAGTGCGCGATATAGGGGAACTGCGGGAACACGCAGCCGACTTCGGCGAAGAATCCCAGCAGCTGTCCGGCTACCGACTGCACGTTGTCCTGCCCACCGGTGATGATGAAGGCCGCGACCTTGTTTCGCAGTAGTTCCCGGTTCGCGATCGTCTCCTGGTTCTGGATGCAGTTCATGCGTTCGATCATCTTGTAGTACAGGCTGCTCGCCGCTCCCCAGCGGATCGGCGTGGCAATCAGCATCACGTCGGCCCAGTGCACAAACGCTTCGTACACCTGGTCGAGCTGATCGCTCGGGTCCATCTGCGTAATCGAACAGGGCCAGGTACAGGCGTGGGCCGATTTCGAATAGAAACCCTCGCAGTGCCGGAACTTCAGGTCGCGCAGGCGGATCAGGCGAGTCTCGCAGGCAACGCTGCCTGCCTTGGCGAGCGCGATCTCGAGGAGAAAATCGGAGGTACTGAAGCGTGGGTGCCCGTCGGTCATCGAGGTCGTCGAGATCGCGACGACACGCACCTCGCCGGGACTGCGCTTCGGGGTCCTGGCAAGCGGATGGGGAGCGTGCGGCTTGCGTGAACGCTTGGTGTGCGACTCCAGATCGACGAGCAGGCGCCCCGCCTCAACCCGGGAGGCATAGGCGGGGATGGCGTCCTCCTCGTATCCGGGCTCGCCCAGCCCCGTCTGCCAGTGATATTTCCAGTAGTGCCAGGGGCAGGTGAGGTACTCGCCCTCCAGGCTCCCCTCACCCAGCGGACCGCCGACGTGGCTGCAGGTGCCCGCGAGCACGCTGAACTGCCCGTCGCGGCAGATCACCGCGAGGCGCTTGCCCTCGACCTGCACGGCATTGACGGGCTTCTGACCCAGGGTCTCGACCGGACCCACATCACGCCAATTCGTACTCATGTTCCGGGTCCTAAGGAATGTAAGGGACTTCCCCGTCCCGAAGCGGCGTCGAGGTGCCAAGATCGAGGTGTGTGCGCATGTTCAATCACAACCGGGAACCTTATGTGCGCTGACCGTTCGCCGCGCCTATACCACTGCGCCTTGGTCTAGCAGGGTTCACCCAAGTCCTGAGAACCCAAATCAGCTGGTCTGAGTGCAATAGACGAAAATCATTGCTCGCGCCCTTTACATTGCAATCGGTCGAATTCTTGGGAGACGGTTAGAGACGAGTCCTATTGCCAGTCGCCGCCGAGTACCGAACACCCGCAGAGCCGTCACCCACGCCAGTATCCAGAGTTCCAACGGCCCCAAGACCCCACCCCCTCCGGAAGACGGGGCAGGAGGCGGTGGCGGTGGCGTCGGCGCGGTGCCTGGCGCAGGGCCCGCGGGCTCCGCCATGATGATGTAAACAGTCGCAGGGGCTGAGACGTGTCCCAGCGTGTCCGCAACGGTGTAGCTGAATCGCGGCTGGAGAACCAGGTGTCGCCGTTATGAAGTCGTCAGCCGCATTAGGCGCATTGACGTCCAAGAGATAGAGCTCGGCGCCGACACCAGGTGCGTAAGCTTGGAAGAAAACATTGTTCCCGATGGCCGTGAAGCCATAAGGAACATACTGATTCTGGGTGCCGGGATCCGTGTCCGCAACCAATCGAGTACCCGCGGCAGTACCGTCGGACGTCCAGGCGGAAGGACCAAGTATCGGGTCATTGCGCGTGAACAGCAGGTGCCCGAACGCGGTCGTGAGGTTCCCAGGAAAGTCTCTCGATGCCAACGAAGACGACAGCACATCGTGGGTACCTGCCAACGTACCGTCGCTGACTTGCAGGACATACTGGGTGCTGCTCTGGGCGACGTAGAAGACCTGATTGCCCACGACGGCGCTCACACCCCCATTCAGACCTTGGTCAAATCCGGTGAGAGTATCGGGCGAAATCTGCATGGTATTGGCGGCACTGCCATCGCTGCTGTACACAGTGCAGCCGGCCGGCGGGTCCGTGGTACAAAACTGAAACAACACATAATTCGGAAGCGCCATGGGAGCACCCACAGTGGTGTACTGCGCCCCGGGCTTCAGGTTCGACACCTGTTGTGTGCCAGCCGCGGAGCCATCGGTACGCCAGAGCTGACCTTGCGCGTTGTTTACCGGAGGCGCAGTTTGCCCACCGAAGTAAAGCATCCCGTTCATCTCCACCGCTTCACCGCTCACGTAGACGGCGGTTGTCACGGGATGGGTCCCAGCCGCCGTGCCGTCAGTCGTCCACCACAAGCTGCCCACGGCATCGGTGTAGCTAAACAGCACCTGTCCGTTCAAGACATAGGCATACCACACGCTGCTGCCTGCAGGACCGGGTGTAATGTCTGCCACCATCCATGTGCCTGCGGCTGTGCCGTCGGAGCGCCACAGTTCCCTGCCATGTACTCCGTCATCCGCAGGGAAATAGCCTATGCCGTTTAGCACGGCCACACTGAAGAACGCACTCAGCGGGTCGCTCGACGCAGCACCCGGATTGATATCCGCTATTAAATTCGTTCCGCCGGGTGTACCGTCGGTCGCCCACAACTCGGCCCCGTGCACGCCATCGTCAGCCTCAAAGAGGACTAGCGAATTGAGGGGCACGAACGGGCCCAGCGCGAAAGTGGGGCCAGGCGACAATGCGCGAAGCAACTGCGTGCCCGCAGCCGTCCCATCGGAAACCCAGGGCTGCCGGCCGTGCACACCGTCGTCCGCCACAAACACAGCACGGCTACCGAGTGGTGTAAAGAATTCCGGCGACGAGTTCCCGGTCTGCCTGAGGCCCCCCGCGGTGTATAGCGGCACCGTTCCCGCCACTGTGCCGTCTGAAACCCAGGGTGCCAGGCCACTCGGAATCGCGGCCTCAAAATACAGCCGCGCGCCGACTACACCGAAATTTCCCGGATTCGAATCTGCAGCACCGGGATTCAAGTCAGCAAATTCTTGGGTACCGGCCGCTGTCCCATCGCTAACCCACAGCTCCCAGCCGTTGGCCGTGAATCGGCCTGCCGCGAAGAATATCTTGCCTTGATATTGGACGAGGTCACTCCAAACGAAATTCTGCGGCAACGCTGCGTAAAGAACGGTTCCGGCTTCCGTGCCGTCGGTGCGCCACAGATTGACGGGGCTACCCTGCGCACCGGCGAAGGCAAAGAAATAGAGTCCATCGCTACCCGGTAGCGCCGATAGTGGTGGCGCATTTCCAAATAGGGAATTCGGCACGAGGCCCGTGGCTGCGCCCAGCTGTTTGGTTCCTGCGGAAGTTCCGTCGGTCACCCACAGTTGCGCGCCAGGCGAGTTCACTCGAATGGAGAAGAGCAGCCGGCCCCCATAGGATTCAAATCCCCCCACGGCGCTACCGTAGAAGTCCGCAGGTAATCCACTGGCGAGTAATTGCATACCGGCACTGTTAGCTCGATACAGGCTACTACCCTGCGGGCCAACGGCGGCGACGACGACATCGGCTTCAAAAGGGACAATTTGGCCAAACTGAGTGGAAGGAGTATGTGGGGTCAAATCGGTGACCAGATGAGCACTGCTGCCATCAAGACTCGCAAACCAAAGCTCGCGACCATGCGTGCCATCGTCGGCGGTGAAGAACACGCCCGCTGAAGTGGCTGTCAGTTCCTGTGGTTCGGACCCGGGAGCGCCAGGATTGATGTCGGCAACGCGGCGCGTGCCAGCGGTCGTGCCGTCCGTTGACCAGAGCTCCACACCGCCAGCGGCATCCCCCGCCGAGTAAAAGACGCGGGATCCGGTCACCGTCAAGCTGACTGGACTGGAGTTGAGGGGCGCACTGGCACTACCGGACAATCGATAGGTACCCGCACCAGTACCGTCCGAACGCCACAGCTCAGTTCCTGTTGTAGCATCGGTCCCGTCAAAGTAGAGCACGCCGTTCAGCGTTGGTATGGGCGAGCTGGATTGCGGGTTGTAGCCACCGTCATTTGCGCCGGTATTTATGTCGGCGACGATATGAGTGCCAGCTGCCGTACCGTCTGAGCGCCAGAGTTCCTGGCCATTGGTCCCATCAGTAGCAAAAAAATACAGCACCCCGTTCAACATTGTTAGCGAGACCGCGTTGGAACTGGCGGGGCCGGGATTGATGTCCCGCACAAGTTGTGTTCCCTGGGCGGTACCGTCAGTCCTCCAGAGTTCCTGACCGTGGATACCGTCATCCATCAGGAAGACCGTGTAGCTGCCAACCCCACTCCATCCGAAGGCTGGCGCACCCGAAAGGATGGGCTCAGAATTTATGTCCCGCACCAGGTGGGCAGCTGATGCACTGTTGGCCAACAGGAGGGCTGCAATTAAATAGAAGGACCGCATGAATTCTTCAGCTATGCATTTGGAATGGGCTTTGCAAGTCGACACATCTTTCTGTCCGAACCGCAATTCCGATAACACTGAATGAAGAGTGACCAATCCGGTGCGAAGTTTTTTAGGTTATCCCATTTTCGCGAGCGGATTGCCATTTTAGTCGATTGCAATGCCCGCCCATGCGTACAAAGGGCCTTGATTTTCAGAGTAATCAGGTTCCTTCCCTGAACTCGGAAACGTTGATTCTACTGGGAAGTGCTTCGCTCTCAAGTTCGCCCCAGTTGGGCCGAATTGGGTGGGGTTGGTTGTGTTTTGGTTGTGCGGACGGATAAGTGTTTCGATTGGCCTACGCCTATAGCAGCCACACATTCGCCCCATACTCACACTTGCGGCGCGCAGACCTACCACAGCGCTGTACGCCCGTCGCTCCGGCAGATAGTGCAATCGCTGCAATGGCAGGGAGAGGCGCAAATAGGAACCCTCAGGCGATCGTTGATCGAACGTCCGTTGTTAAACCCGTCCAGACAGGTGAGCAGCTGCTTACTGGCGGCCTATTGCGTAGGTGCAGCAGACGTTTGCCGGCAGCCTGCACTATCCACCCCAAACAGAAACCCCGGTGCGAGGCCGGGGCTTCAATGTGGGAACGGTTGCCGCGTTTTGTACCTTGTTAGTCCGGCGTGGCGAGGAAGCCGTGCGTACCGCCAGCACCATCCGTCCAGTTTCCGCTGACGCGTCCTAAATCGTCGATGCTTTCTACGATGGTCCCGACCGAGCCGGGCACGTCAAGCAGATCGGCATCCGGTACGGTCGGTGATTGGAAGCCGCCCCGGCCTGTCAAGGTTACAACGAATCCCCGGTCTTTTCCGGTGCCCTCGTCAAGCAAGAAGCCCGCGATGCGGCCCGATTCTGTGATGCCGCGTGGACGGGTAAGGAAGCCGTTCACCCGGAACAAAGTAATCACCCCGTGCTTATCGCGCAAGAACCCGTAGGGGCCACTGGAGGAACCGGGGTACACGCTGTCGGCATACAAGTTGAAACTTCCAACCACCTCGCCCTTACCGTTGATACCTTGGGCAACGCTGAAGGACGGGAAGGGACGAAGGCCGGGAACCGTGATGTCGATGAAGCTGTTCCGTGTCGGGTCATAGATGAATGGGATATCATTCGAGGCGCTATCGATGGAATACCCGGTGACGATTCCAGAGTTCCCGATCGCGCGGCCCTGCGTAAACAGCGAGCCCGGATGCGTGAAAAACGTAAAAGCCCCCTGGTTGAGAATTAGGCCGACATCGGTTGTCGCCGTCCCATCACCCGCACTGCCCACAATGACGCCCCACTGATTAATGCCGATTGCGGTGGTGGCAACCGCTCCCGGCACAGTGGGCAATACAGTAAAGGTTCCGTTTATAGCGTGATAGATGAAACTAAAAGTTGTCCCACTGCAATCGACGCTAAACGCCGCGGTGCCGAGGACATCCCCGGAATCATTAATTCCCCACCCTGACGTGCATAACGCCCCCGGGTAGTCGATGGTCGTGTATCGGTAGCCGGCGGCCTGAGCCGGTAAGGCGCACGCGATTCCGGCGAGTAGCAAGAACGCAACCGGGGCGCACAAGTAATTTTTGAGCTTGAATGTTCGCACGGTCTCTCCTTGGCCAAATAGTCTTGTAGATTGGACACGGAGCGATTGTTCTGTCGCATTCTTAGCCACACCAGAGGGTGGCGCTTTTGCCTCCCCAAGCGCTGCTTATACCGGGCACTTGCGGTCCAAAGTACCGGGCGGAACAAAATGGTTGTGTTTTGGTTGTCGGGGACAATTCCGCGGCAGCACCGGGCGCGGAAGTCGTTGATAAGACTGGTGGGCCCGGTAGGATTCGAACCTACAACCAAGGGATTATGAGTCCCCTGCACTAACCGTTGTGCTACAGGCCCGCAGCAGAAATGAGCGGCGGATTCTAGCAGGGTGGCGCAGGCTCAGGCGCCCGCGAGGAAGGCCTCGCAGCTGGCGTGCGCCGGCTCCGCGGCCGGCACCTTTGCGGCCGCGGCGGTAGATGCGGTCCGGGCCGTCGAGTTCACCGAGCACTCCGTTGGTCACTTCGCTGATCCGCGCCGGATCGTCCGGCGCCAGCCGCAGCAGGCCGGTGGCGTAGATCGTGCCCCACTGGAAGCGGGTGGCGAGTCCGCGCGCCTCGGTGTAACCCTCAGCGTACCACTTGAGCGCCTCATCCTTGCGGCCCAGGCCCTCGGCCAGCTCGCCCAGATCAGCCTTGTAGTAGTAAGGAGTGGCGGTTTTCGCCAGCTCGCCCTGCACCAGCTTGTAGGCCTGTGCGTTCTCGTTCAGCAGGTCGTAGATGGGCAGCACGGCGTTGATGATCCCGGATCGCACATAGGGTATCTGCTCTTCGGCGAGTGTCGATGCCACGCGCGCGCGCGCCGCGCGCGCCACGCCGGCTGGGATTGCGCCCTTGACGGTCTTGATCGCGGCGAGCTTGGAGCCCACCGCGGAGAGCTGATCGGCCTCCGAAAAATCCGGGTCGGCGGTGGCGGCGTCCATGACGCCGCTGTAGCGGGCGAGCCGCACCGCGCCGGCAGAGCCATCGGCTTTCGCGGCACGGAAGAAGTCGTCACCGAGATACTGCAGCGCGTCGGCGACCCGCAGCGCCACCCGCTCGTTCGCCAGCACCCGATCGACCTCTGCCAGGTGCGCACGCAGGGCCGCGCTCGGCGGCCGATCGTTCTTGAGCGCATCGGCCTCTGCGCGCGTGGCGTAATCAGCGGCGAAGATCTGCAGGCGCGCACGCTCGGGCTGCGCCTTCGCCGGACAATGCGCGGCGGCGGCGTCGAGCTGCTGCGCCAGTCTGACGTTCGAGGCGGCGTCGTCGCTGGCGTCGAGGTCGAGTTCCCAGCTGTTGTAGGCGAGCCGGCGGCATTGCAGCGCGTCGAGCCCCTGCCCCGCCGCGGCGGCGCTCAGCAGGGCGTCGGCGGGCTGCAGATCAGCCAGCGCGGTGTCGAGCACGGTGGCGTACTGGTTCAGGTCCATGCCGCCGGCAATGCGCATGAGCTCGTGGCCATCGGCGTTCAGCACCACCAGGGTCGGATAACCCGAGACGTGAAACTTCTCACCCCACTTCTGTGCACCGGCCTCATCGCCGTCGAGGTATACCGGCAGGAACAGCCGGCTCCGGGCGATAAAATCCCGCCGCGTAAACACCGTCGATTTCAGCTCCTGGCAGGGCGGACACCAGACCGCGCCCCAGTAAAGCAGGATCGGCTTGTGTGCGCTCCGGGCGGCGCTGAAGGCTGCGCCCACGTCCCCGGCATACCAGTCGATGCCCGGGGAATCCGGATGGCGCGGCGCCGCGGCAGTCGTGGCGGCGCCCTGCGCCGGCACCGTGGGCGCGCCGGCTGGCGCGGGACTCCGGGAACAGGACAGCAGCAACAGCGCGACGCCGAGAATCGTGCCGCCACCGGCAAGGCGTTGGTATTTCATGCTTCTTAAGATAGCGGCTTGCCAAAGCGCTGCCAATGGCCAGCCCTGACGCCCTCCCTAACCAGGGAAGCGCTGCACGAGTCACGCGAGGCGCCCCGCTCCGGGGCGCCCGCTTCGCTGTGTCTGGTCCTGGCCCCGACCCGTTACATGTAACGCGTTACATGTAACGGGTGAATTCAGAATATGGATGGCCGACACCAGGCTGGCAGGACCTCGAACCCTGTGCGAACCCCACGCCTAGCGCCGCCCCCCGGGCCGCGTCCGGACGCCGCGCGTGGGCAAGGCTTCGAGCGGATTGTCGGGCCAATGATGCTTGGGATAGCGGCCCCGCATTTCCTTGCGGACTTCGAGGTAGCTGGAATTCCAGAAGCCGGCCAGGTCGCGGGTGATCTGCACGGGGCGCTGCGCGGGCGACAGGAGCTTGAACGTCACCGGCACGGTGCCGCCGCCAATACGAGGCGTCGCCGCCAGGCCGAAGACTTCCTGCAGGCGCACGGCGATGCAGGGCGCGTTGTCATCCACATAGTCGACGCGAAGGCGCGAACCTGAAGGCACCGCCAGGTCCCTGGGCGCCAGCTCGTCCAGCGCCCGGCGCTGCACGCCGCTGAGGCGGGCGAGAAGCGCTTCAGCCAGCTCCAAGCGCGCCAGGTGCTCGGCACGCGTCATGCCTTCCAGCCAGGCGGGGAGCCATTGCTCCAGCTCCTCCAGCAGCGCGGCGTCGTCGCTGGCGGGCCAGCCGGATGGCGCCCCCCGTTCGAGCCGCCGCACGAACTCCAGTCGCGCCTGCAGATTGCGCGTCTCGCGATCCCAGGGCAGTGCCCCCAAGCCCAGCTGCCTGAGACCAACTAGCATGGCGGCAGCGGCAGCTTCGGGCGGAACTTCCTCGAGCGGGCGGTCATCGAGCAGCAGCGCACCGAAACGGCGGGTGCGATGCGCAAGCACGGCCGCGCTCCGTGGGTCCCACTCCACCCGCTCCTCGCTGCGGATCTGCGCACCGAAAACAGACTCGAGTTCGGCACGCGTCAACGGCGCCGCCAGATCCATACGCGCCTCGCGCTCGCGATCATCGAGCTCGACAGCGACCAGGAATTCCTGTGCCCCCAGCCCGGTGGCGGAGCCGAAGGCGGCGCCGCGGCCGTTGGCGAGCAGGTAGCGTCCCGATCCTTCGCGGCGCCGCTGCGCGATGCGATCGGGAAAGGCCGAGGCCAGCAGCAGGCCCGGTGACACCGCAGCCGTGACGCCGCCGTCGGGTGCCGCCGCACCGCCGGGCCCCGCACCGGCCGGCCCCGCACCGGGCGGCGCTGCCAGCCTCCGGAACTGCTCCGCGTTGCGCTGTACGCGCTGCACGGCACCGCGATCCGCGGGTTGCGCGCCGGGATCGCGGCGCAGGATCTCGAGGCGGCTGCGGATGTCCGGATCGCGCTCCACTCCCGCGCGGCGCAGCAGGTCGCGCTCCGAAAGCAGCGCCGCCAGGTCGGCGGCCAGCGTGACGGCGCCGCGAGCGCGCGCCGCGAGCAGCATGTGCGCCAGCCGCGGGTGCAGGGGGAGCGAGGCCATCTCGCGGCCCAGGGGCGTGATCTGGCCCGCCGCGTCGATGGCCTCGAGACGCTGCAGCAGATCGCGCGCCTGCGCCAGCATCGGGACCGGCGGAGGATCGAGCCACGCCAGGCGCCCGGCGTCTGCGCTGCCCCACTGCGCCAGATCGAGCGCCAGCGGCGCCAGGTCGGCCTCGGTGATTTCCGGCGGCGTGTGTGGAGCCAGGCTTTGCTGCGCCCCTTCGCTCCACAGCCGGTAACAGCGCCCCGGCGCCGTGCGGCCCGCACGGCCGGCGCGCTGATCGGCGGCGGCGCGCGAGATGCGCACGACTTCGAGGCGGCTCATGCCCGTGTTCGGATCGAAGCGCGAGCGTCGTGCCAGGCCGCAATCGATCACCGCGGTCACGCCGGGAATCGTCACGCTCGTCTCGGCGATGTTGGTCGCCAGCACCACGCGCCGCACGCCCGGAGGACTGGCATTGAGCGCAGCATCCTGCTCCTGTGCGGCCAGCTCGCCGTAGAGCGGCAGGATCTGCAGGCGCGAGCTGGCCAGGTCGGCAAGCTGGCCCTGCAGGCGCGAGATCTCACCGGCGCCGGGGAGAAAGACCAGCAGGTCACCGTCCGTCTCCTCCAGCGCCCGCCGCACGACTGGCGCCATCGCGCGCTCCAGGGACTCTGCCCCGCCTGGCAGGAGCGGCGCGCCGCGGCGCGCGTAGAGGATCTCAACCGCGTGCTCGCGGCCCGGAACATCGACTACCGGCGCGGAACCGAGCAGCGCGGCAACCCGGGCGCCATCGAGCGTGGCGGACATCGCCAGCACCCTGAAGTCGGCATCCAGCGCGCTGCGCGCGTCCAGGCACAGGGCCAGACCCAGGTCCGCCTGCAGGCTCCGTTCGTGAAATTCATCGAAAATCACGCAGCCGACACCGGTCAGTTCCGGATCGGTGTGCAGCATGCGGGTGAGGACGCCCTCGGTGATCACTTCGAGGCGTGTTTCACGCGAAACGCGGGTATCGAGTCGCATGCGGTAGCCGATAGTGGCCCCCACCGGCTCGTTGCGCAGCGAGGCCATGCGTCTCGCGATCGCGCGGGCGGCCACGCGGCGCGGCTCGAGCAGCAGCATCCGCCGGCCGCGCAGCCAGGGTTCATCGAGCAGCGCGAGCGGCACCAGCGTGCTCTTGCCCGCGCCGGGCGGTGCTTGCAGCACCGCGTCGCGTGCGCCGGCCAGTGCCGCGCGCAGCGCACGTACGAGCGCCTCGCCGCTCTCGGCTTCTGGTGCCTTCACGGCTCCGTCGTACGCGGCCGGTGCAGCAATGCGCACGCCGCGACGCACCAGCCGGCAATCAGGCAGGCCCCGCCGATCGGTGTCAGCACACCGACTGCTCTCGGCGCACCGCACAGCAGCAGGTACAGGCTGCCGGAAAACAGCAGCACGCCGGCGAGCAGCAGGTCACCGGCGATCCGCAGACCGCGCTGTGCACGGCGCTCCGCCAGGACGCCGACCAGCAACAGTCCCAGCGCGTGGATGAACTGATACAGCACCGCGGTGTGCAGCAGCTCAAGGTCGCCCGGAATGAGTCTGGCCCGGAGAGCGTGCGCGCCGAAGGCACCGGCCACGGTGGCCGAGGCCATTAATAGAGCGGCGCCCACCTGGGCGCGCCGGACGAACGCGTCGCTCACGGTCGGCCGCGCCGCGGGCGCCGGGTCGGATCCGGCCGGGACCTGCGCGCGGGCGGCGAGGGCGGTGCGCGCGGCACGCGGGGGAGTCCCGTGTGCTGCGTGCGCAGCGGCTGCTGGCGCGCGCCCGGGGTGCGCACGGCGGACGGGCGCGCCAATCCAGTGCCCGGGGGCTGCCAGGACGGGATCAGTTGCTCGCGCCGCGGCCCGATCAGCTCGGCCCGCCCCATGCGCCGCAGCGCCTCGCGCAGCAGGGGCCAGTTGTTGGCATCGTGATAGCGCAGGAAGGCCTTGTGCAGGCGTCGCACGCGCAGGCCCTTCGGCACCACCACCGACGCGCTGCTGCGCGTGACTCGCCGCAGCGGATTCTTGCCGGTGTGATACATCGCCGTGGCGGTCGCCATCGGACCGGGCAGGAAAGCCTGCACCTGGTCGGCCCGGAACCCGTTGCGCTTGAGCCAGAGCGCCAGCTCGAGCATGTCCTCATCGGTGGTGCCCGGGTGCGCCGCGATGAAATACGGGATGAGGTACTGCTCCTTGCCGGCCTGGCGCGAAAACCTGTCGAACAGTTCCTTGAAGCGATCGTAGCTGCCGACACCGGGCTTCATCATCAGCTGCAGCGGCCCGTCGCGCACATGCTCGGGCGCAATCTTCAGGTAGCCGCCGACGTGATGCTGCGCGAGCTCGCGCACGTACTCCGGCGATTCGCTCGCCAGGTCATAGCGCACGCCCGAGGCGATCAGCACCTTCTTCACGCCGCGCACCTCGCGGGCGCGCCGGTACAGGCCGATCAGCGCACTATGGTCGGTGTTCAGGTTCGGGCAGATGCCCGGAAACACGCAGGAAGGCCGGCGGCAGGCGCTCTCGATCTCGGTGCTCTTGCAGGCGAGGCGGTACATGTTGGCCGTGGGCCCGCCCAGATCGGAGATCACGCCGGTGAAACCTGGCACGGTATCGCGGATCTTCTCGATCTCGCGGACCACGGAATCTTCCGAGCGGTTCTGGATGATGCGGCCCTCGTGCTCTGTAATCGAGCAGAAGGTGCAGCCGCCGAAGCAGCCGCGCTGGATCGCCACCGAAAAGCGGATCATCTTGTAGGCGGGAATAGTCTCCGCACCATAGGACGGATGCGGCCGGCGCTGGAAGGGCAGGTCGTAGATCCAGTCCATCTCGGTGGTGGCGAGCGGAATCGGCGGTGGGTTGAGCCACACGTCGGCATCGCCGTGCCGCTGCACCAGGGCCCGCGCGTTGCCGGGGTTCGATTCCAGGTGCAGGATGCGCGAGGCGTGCGCATAGAGCACTGGGTCGGCCGCGACCTGCTCGAAGGAGGGCAGGCGGATCACGCTGCGCTCGCGATCCTCATTGCGTACGCGCCGCACGAAGCGCACCACTCGTTCAGCGGCTGGCGCCGCGGATTCGACGCGATCGACCGTACGGGACTCCGGTCGGCCGCGTGCATCCATTGCATAGGGATCCACAGGCGGATTGAGGGGTCCGGGCGCATCCAGATGCGTGGAATCGATTTCGATCCAGCCTGCCCTGGAGGTGCGACGCAGGAACGCGGTGCCGCGGATGTCATCGAGCGCGCCGATGGCCTCGCCGGCATCGAGGCGCCGCGCGATTTCCATGATCTGGCGTTCGGCGTTGCCGAACACCAGCAGGTCCGCCTTCGCATCCAGCAGGATCGAGCGGCGCACCTTCTCCGACCAGTAATCATAGTGCGCGATGCGCCGCAGCGAAGCCTCGATGCTGCCGATGATCACCGGGACCTCCCGGTACGCCTCGCGCACCCGCTGCGCGTAGACGATGACCGACCGATCCGGCCGTTGCCCGCCCTTGCCGCCGGGCGTGTAGGCGTCATCGCTGCGCACGCGCCGCTCGGCCGTGTAGCGATTGACCATGGAATCCATGTTGCCGGCCGTGACGCCGAAGAACAGGCGAGGCGCGCCCAGTGCGCAAAAAGACTCGGTGCCGCGCCAGTCCGGCTGCGCAATGATGCCGACGCGCAGGCCCTGCGCCTCGAGCACGCGCCCGATCAACGCCGCGCCGAAGCTGGGGTGATCGACGTAGGCATCGCCGGTGACGATGATCACATCGCACTGCTCCCAGCCCAGCTGCACCATCTCGGCGCGCGACATCGGCAGGAACGGCGCGGCCCGCGCCGGGGCGCCGGCGCGCAGTAGCCAGGATTGCAGGGCGGGGGGCGCTTGCATGCGGAGGATTCTCGGGCCTGCGCGCACTGAGCGCAATTGCGCGCGCATTCCCCCGGCGAGGGCCGGCGCCGGCCGTCGCTAGGCTTCCGGCACTTCCACGCTCAGCTCCACACGCTGCTTCTGCCGCAGGATGTGCAGACGCACGGTCTCACCACTCCGGTAGGAAGCCAGGATCTGCAGCGCGTGCGTGACGCTGCCGGGCACCCGGCCGTCGATATCGATGAGCACATCGCCGTCCTGCAGCTTCAGGCGCGCGTCCCGGGGTGCGCGCACGACCAGCAGGCCCTTGTCGGCACCGAAGTAGCTGCCCAGCGCCGGGGACAGATCAACCAATTCGGCCGCGCCGAAACCGCTGGAATCGTGGAAGCGCAGATGCATGACCCGTCTCATGGCCTCGCCATCATGGCCGTCAAGCGCGAAGACTTCCGGCAGGGACGGCAGATCCAGATCCTCGTGCACTTCGTGCGCGTCCTTCAGGACGATCTGCGACTTGTAGGATTTGCCCTCGCGCCGGTATTCGATCGCCAGGGGCTCCCCGGGCTTCGCGGCCTTCATGATCGCCTGCAGCTGCTGCGGCGCGGATCGCTGCGCATCGCCACCTACAGGCGTGCCGTTCAGCGACACGACCTGGTCATTGGCGTGGATTCCGGCCGCCTCGGCCGGTCCACCCGGGCTGACGCTCACGACGCGCACGCCCGCGCCGGCCGCGATGCCGGCGAAACCCGGCTCGACGGACATGCCGAGCATGGGCCGGTGCACCAGCATGATCTTCATATGCGGGTCGACACCGTCATGCCCGCCCTCGAGCGACAGGGACAGCTCGGCCATTTCCCGCGCCGCCAGTTCCATGCGCTCCTGCGCAGCCTTGAGCCGTTGCTCGACCTGCTCCCGCCCGGCAATCTGATCCCGCCCCGCAGCGTCGTTCTTCGGGGTCTCCTCGGCCAGAGCCGCCTGCAGCGGCAGGCACAGCGGCGCGGCCAGCAGCGCTGCGGCCACCAGGGCTCGCCTCAGCTTCGTTCGGGACTTCGACGTGTTCAGCATGATGTCCATCACAGGTTTCCTTCTTCACGGGTGGCACGGTAACCGGCGTGCACGGCTTCGGCGTAGCGCACGCCGAACAGCGAATTGAGCAGGCTTACGCGCTGGCTCCACAGTGCCTGCAGGCGATCCGGATCGGACGCCCCGGCCGCGTCACTGGTGAGTTCCAGATCCAGGCGCTGAATGCGCGACTGCAAGGCATCGATGGCCACGGAGTTCGCCGCTACCTCGACGGCTGGCCGCTGCGGCAGCTGCCGCAGCGTCGCCTCCAGGCGCTGCGAACGCTCGACCAGGGACTGGAGCGGCGCGGGCTCCGCTACGCCGTCCGACGTGAGGGGCGCGGCAATCCGCAGCTGCGGGAGCGAAGAGGCCAGCGCCAGTACGAGCGCCACGATGCTGCCGGTGGCGGCCAGTTGCGCCCAGCGCCGAGGCGGCGTGCGCGTGGACACGGCGCCCAGCCGCGCCTCAATCACCGCCCACAGCTCCGGTGGGGCATAGGCCGGGAGTCGATTCAGCTCCTCGCGCAGCGCGGCCAGGCGTCGGAGCGCTGCCGCGCATTCCGCGCAGGCCGCCACGTGGGCTGCGCTGGCCGCATCAACGGGCTGGCGATCCCGCAGACTGATCAGATCTTCGAGGCGAGCGTGCATTCCTGCTCTCCGATGCCTGGTTCGAGCGCCTCGCGCAGCGCTGCATGCGCCCGCGCGAGCTGCGACTTGGAAAAGCTGGCGGTGCGGCCATAGAGCCGGGCGATCTCGGCGTGGGTATAACCTTCGACATCGTGCAGCCACACGATGCTGCGGCTCAGGTCCGGCAATCCATTCAACGCGCGCTCCAGATCACTCCCCCAGTCCACACCCTCACCAGGCGCTGCAGCCTGATCGGTCCTGGCGCCCTGGGCATCCTCAGGAAGCAGCTGGCCATGCCAGGGCGAGCGCAGGTGCATCAGCGCCTTGCTGACGGCGATGCTGCGCACCCAGCCTGCGAAGGAGCCGGCACCCCGGTACGCGCCGAGGTTGCGCAGCACCTCCAGGAAGACCTCCTGCAGCAGCTCCTCGGCTACGGCCGGACGCAGCACCAGGCGCCGCAGCAGCGTGTACACGGGCTGCGCCAGCGCGCTGTACAGGCTGCGCTGGGCCACCGCATCGCTCGCCTGGGCGCGCCGCAGCCATTCCATCGGGATCTGGACGTCGAGAAAAGTGGACATGCCTGTTCCTTAAGATGCAGGCCAGGCGGAAAAGGTCGCGGCCAGCCTCCGCGCCGCCCGTCCGGCCGGGCGGCGGAGTTCTACAGCAGCGCCAGCCGGCGCCCGATCGCTGTGGCAAAGCGGGCGGCGGCGCCGGCGGCGTGGGCGAAAAACAGCGACGGTTCGGCGAGCTCGAATTCCAGCACGCAAGGCGTCCCGTCCGCCGCGCGGATCAGATCGAGGCGGGCGTACAGCGGCAGCTCGAAGGGCAGGGCCGCGAGCGAGCGTTCGCCCAGGGCCAGCTCTTCGGGTCCGGGCGTCCGGGAAGTGATGACTTCGGGCGCAAACAGCGCCCGCGTCGGCGCGTTCCCCCGCTGCAGCAACGGGCCCTTGCGTATCGCGTGACTGTAGCGGCCCTCGAAATAGATCAACGCGGTCTCGCCCTGCTCATCGACCCGCTCCAGGTAAGGCTGCAGCAGGACGCTGCGCCGCTGGGCGAGCAGGCGGGAGATGTGCGCCAGCATCGCCGCACGATCCTCGCGTCCGTGACGCTGGGCATCGCGCGAACCAGCCCCGACGGCGGGCTTGATCACCACATCAGCCTGCTGATGCTGCTGCAGGAAGTGGTGCAGGGTGTCAGCCGCATCGTCCCCGGGCTCGAGGAACTGGCTCGGTACGATCGACACCCCCTTGGCTTTCAGTTCCGCCAGATAGTGCTTGTCGACGTTCCAGCGCACCAGCTCCTGCGGGTTGTGGACCGTGGTCGCCGCACTCGCCCGCTCCAGCCAGCCCAGAAACTCGCCCAGGCGCGTCGAGTAGTCCCAGGTGGATCGGAGCAGCGCGAGTGAAAAAACGGACCAGTCGACAGCCGGATCATCCCATTCAACCACCGTCGCCCCAAGGCGCGAGTCCTCCAGGGCGGCGAGGAGCGGCGCGAGGTCTTCATCCAGATCGCGCGCAGCCCGCGCGGTGACCAGGGCGATGGGGCGGTGGTCAGTCAATGCAATCCCGAAGGCGAATGTAGGGGAGCATTCTACCCGGTCGAAACATCGTAAAATAAGCGCCATGAGCAAACGCGCCACCGAGGCGATCATCGTCCGTGGCGCCTGCCAGAATAATCTGCAGAACCTCGATCTGGAGCTCCCGCACGGCGAGCTGATCGTGGTCACCGGCGTCTCAGGCTCGGGAAAATCCTCGCTCGTTTTCGACACCCTCTACGCCGAGGGCCAGCGCCGCTACGTCGAAACCTTCTCGCCCTACGCGCGCCAGTTCCTCGATCGGATGGACAAGCCCCGGGCCACGAGCATCGAGGGCATTCCCCCCGCGATCGCGATCGACCAGGTCAATCCCGTGCGCACCTCGCGCTCGACCGTCGGGACGATGACCGAGATCAACGATCACCTGAAGCTCCTGTATGCGCGCGCGGCCAGCCTGTACTGCCGGCGCTGCGGCCAGCCGGTGCGGCGCGACAATCCGGCCAGCATCAGCGAGAGCGTCCAGGCACGCGCCGCAGGGCTCGGCGATCCGCGGCTGGTGATCTGCTTCCCGGTCAGCGTGCCGGAGCGCATGGGCGTGGCGGAGGTCAGGGCGGAACTGGAGCGCCAGGGTTACTCGCGCATCCACCGCGAGGCGCCCGGCCGGCTCGAGGTGGTGCAGGATCGGGTGCGCGCCAGCGACGGTGGCGGTGGGCGGCTGCAGGAAGCCCTGGAAACGGCGCTGCGCGCCGGCCACGGTCGGCTCAGCGTGCATCCGGACGCCGCTGAGTCGGTGTGGCGTTATTCCAGCGACCTGCATTGCGCCGATTGCGACCTGCACTACCAGGATGCCCTGCCCTCCTCGTTTTCCTTCAACTCCCCGATCGGCGCCTGCGAAACCTGCCGTGGCTTCGGCCGCGTGATCGGCATCGACTACGCGCTGGTCATTCCCGACACCGGCAAGACGCTGAAGCAGGGCGCCATTCGCCCCTGGCAGACGCCCTCCTTCAAGGAATGCCAGGACGATCTGGAGCGCCACGCCCGGCGCCGCGGCATCCCGCTCGATGTGCCCTGGCAGGAACTCCCGCAGGCTGCACGCGATTGGGTCATCGAGGGCGAGGGCGCGTGGACGAAGAAGACCTGGTACGGCACGCGCCGCTTCTTCGCCTGGCTCGAGACGCGGGCCTACAAGATGCATATCCGCGTGCTGCTGTCGAAGTACCGCAGTTATACCGAGTGCGGCGCCTGCCATGGCGCGCGGCTCAAACCCGACGCGCTGCTGTGGCGGCTGGGCGGCGCGGGCGCCGCGCCCGGCCTCAATATCCACGAGCTGGTCTGCCTGCCGGTCACGCGGTGCCGCGATTTCATCGCACGCCTGCAGCTTCCGGCACCCCTCGATGCCGCCGCGGACCTCGTGCTCGGCGAATTGCGCACGCGCCTGCGATTCCTCGACGAGGTGGGCCTCGGCTACCTCACGCTCGATCGCCAGTCGCGCACGCTCTCGGGCGGCGAAGTGCAGCGCATCAACCTGACGACCGCGCTCGGCACCTCGCTCGTCAATACGCTCTTCGTCCTCGACGAACCCTCGATCGGCCTGCACCCGCGCGACATGGCTCGCGTCATCGCCGTGATGCGCCGGCTGCGGGACGCGGGCAACTCGCTGCTGGTGGTCGAGCACGACCCGCAGATCATGCTCGCCGCCGATCGGCTGCTGGATCTGGGTCCGGGCGCCGGTGAGCACGGTGGGCGGATCGTCAGTTACGCCACGCCCGCCGCGGTGGCCTCCGACCCCGCTTCGCTGACGGGCGCCTGGCTCTCCGGCCGCAAACGCCTGCCACCGCTCCGCCTCGGCACCGCGCCGCGCAAGGCCGACGGCGCAGCCATCGATCTGGAAGGTGTGAGCGCCCACAACCTCAAGAACATCGATGTGCGCATCCCGCTGCACCAGCTCGTGTGCCTAACCGGCGTGTCGGGCTCGGGCAAGTCGACGCTGGTGCAGGACGTGCTCTATCCGGCCCTGCAGCAGGCCCATGGCAAGGGCGGTGCGAGCGCGCTTGCGCACGGCGCGCTGCGGGGCGCGGCGCTGATCGATGCCGTGGTGCTGGTCGACCAGGCGCCGATCGGCCGCACCACGCGCTCGAACCCGGTGAGCCATGTCGGCGCCTTCGATGAAATCCGCGCGCTGTTCGCGGCCACGCCCGACGCGCGGCTGCGCCGCTACAGCGCCGGCACCTTCAGTTTCAATGGCGGGACGGGCCGCTGCCCGGCCTGCGGCGGCAACGGCTTCGAGCACGTCGAGATGCAGTTTCTGTCCGACGTCTACCTGCGCTGCGGGGAATGCGACGGCAAGCGCTATCGCGCCGAGACGCTCCAGGTGCGCATCGGCGGCGCGGACGGGCGCCGTGCGGACATCGCCGCGGTGCTTGATTTCACGGTCACGGAAGCGCTGGCGTTCTTCGCGCGCTCGCCCAAGGTCTGTGCGCGGCTCCAGCCGCTGGCCGACGTGGGCCTGGACTACCTGCGCCTCGGCCAGCCGGTCCCGACGCTGTCGGGCGGGGAGGCGCAGCGGCTGAAGCTCGCCGGACACCTCGCGGACGCGGCCCGCAGCACGCGCGGCGGCGGTGCCGGCAAACTGCTGCTGTTCGATGAGCCCACGACCGGCCTGCACTTCGAGGATGTCGCTCGGCTCCTGCGCGCCTTCGGCCTGCTGCTGGCCGGCGGGCACTCGCTCCTGGTGATCGAGCACAATCTCGACGTGATCGGCGCCGCGGACTGGATCATCGACCTGGGGCCCGAAGGAGGCGAAGCCGGCGGGCGCATCGTGGCCTGCGGCACGCCAGCGGCGATCATGGCGGCGGCGGATTCACCGACGGGTACGGCGCTGCGCGCCTACCAGGAATCGCTCCGTGCTCCCGCGAGGGCACCGCTCCTGCGCGCCGTGGCTGAGCCCGCAGTGCGCGCGCCACGCCCTCCTCGGCAGATCAGTGTCCGCGGCGCCCGCGAACACAATCTGCGCAACCTCGACGTCGATGTGCCGCGCGAGCGCTTCACGGTCATCACCGGCGTGTCGGGCTCCGGAAAATCGACGCTGGCCTTCGACATCCTGTTTCACGAGGGCCAGCGGCGCTTCCTGGAATCCCTCAATGCCTTCGCGCGCCAGTTCGTGCAGCCCGCGGCGCGCCCGGACATCGACTCCCTGTCCGGGCTGCCGCCGACCGTGGCAATCGAGCAGCGCGCCAGCCGCGGGGGACTGAAGAGCACCGTGGCGACGCTGACGGAGATCTACCACTTCCTGCGCCTGCTCTACGTCCGCCTCGGCGTGCAGCACTGCCCCGATTGCCAGACGCCGATCGCGCCGCAGAGCGAAGCGCTGATCGCCGCGCGCCTGATGCGCGAACATCGCGGCCGGCGCATCCAGCTGCTCGCGCCGCTGATCGCGCGGCGCAAGGGCATCTACACCGACCTGGCCCGCTGGGCCGCGGCGCGCGGCGCGCGCCAGCTGCGCGTCGATGGCGCCATGGTGCCCACCGACCCCTTTCCGCCGCTCAAACGCTTCGTGGAGCACAGCATCGAGCTGCCCATCGCCGAGCTCACGGTCAGCGCAAGGAACGAGCCCGAGCTGCGCGCCGCACTCACCGCCGCGCTGGAAGCGGGCAACGGGGTGGCGCACCTGCTGGGGGCCAAGGGCCGCGTGCAGGTGCTCTCCAGCCGGCGCGCCTGTCCGAACTGCGGCCGCGGTTTCGCCGAACCCGACCCGCGGCTCCTTTCTTTCAACTCGGCGCAGGGCTGATGTCCCTCCTGCCACGGCACCGGTCTGGAACTGGGGGAGTTCGCGGCGGACCAGACCGGCGAGGAGTCGCAATGGCTGGATGGGATCGAGACGGGCACCGCCTGCGCCACCTGCCACGGCCAGCGGCTCAACCCGGTGGCGCTGCACCTGCGGCTCGCGGGCCGTTCGATCAGCGAGCTCACGGCGCTGACGGTCGAGGAGCTGCAGAAATTCCGGCAGCGCCTGCGCCTCGACCAGCGCGGCGCCACGATCGCGCGCGATGCGCTCGAACAGATCGGCGGCCGGCTGCAGTTTCTCGCGCAGGTCGGACTCGGGTACCTGACGCTCGATCGCGCGGCGCCCACCCTTTCCGGCGGGGAGGCACAGCGCATTCGCCTGGCCGCGCAGCTGGGCTCGAACCTGCAGGGGGTGTGTTACGTGCTCGACGAGCCGACCATCGGCCTGCACGCGCGCGACAACCAGGTGCTGCTCGCGGCGCTCGATGCGCTCACCGGCGCCGGCAACACGCTGATCGTCGTCGAGCACGACGAGGAGACGATCCGCCACGCCGACCACATCATCGACCTGGGACCGGGCGCGGGCGTGCGCGGCGGGCAGGTCATCGCGGCGGGCAGCGCCGCGGAGCTCTGCGCCAACCCGCGCTCGGTGACCGGCCGGCTCCTGGCGGCGCCGCTCCGTCATCCGCGGCTGCCCCGCCGCCCGGTGACGGCTCGCACGGCCTCGCTGCAGCTGGAGGGCGTGACGCTGCACAATCTCCGCGAGCTCGACGTGCGCATCCCGCTCGGCCGCCTCGTAGTGGTGACCGGCGTGTCCGGATCCGGCAAATCCACCCTGGCGCGCGACGTGCTCTACACCAATCTGCGGCGGATCCTCGCCGGCGGTGGCGCCCTGACGGGAATGCGGCGTCTGCGCGGAGTCGAGCGGCTCAGCCGCGTGCTGGAGGTCGACCAGACGCCGATCGGCCGCACGCCGCGCTCCTGCCCGGCCACCTATGTGGGATTCTGGGACGACATCCGCCGCATCTATGCGGGGAGCGATGAGGCGCGGATCCGCGGCTACAGCGCGAGCCGCTTTTCCTTCAACACGCCCGGCGGGCGCTGCGCCGATTGCGAGGGCCAGGGGCAGCGCACGATCGAGATGAGCTTCCTGCCCGACGTCAAGGTGCTGTGCGATCGCTGCGGCGGGCGCCGCTTCGACCAGCAGACGCTCGAAGTGCACTGGCGGGGCCGTTCGGCGGCCGATTTGCTCGCCATGAACGTCGAGGAAGCCCTCGAGTTCTTCGCCGCCCACGCGCGCGTGCAGCGGCCCCTCAGCCTGCTGCGCGATGTGGGGCTCGGCTACCTGACGCTGGGCCAGCCGAGCCCGACACTTTCGGGCGGCGAGGCGCAGCGCATCAAGCTCGTGACCGAGCTGGCACGGCTCGCGGCGCTCAAGCCCGGTCGAGCCACAGCGCCGCACACCCTGTATGTGCTCGACGAACCGACGGTGGGATTGCACATGGCGGATGTGGAACGCCTCGGCGGAGTGCTGCAGCGGCTGGTCGACGCGGGCAACTCGGTCGTGATGGTCGAGCACAATCTCGATCTGATGGCGCAGGCCGACTGGATCATCGATCTCGGGCCCGAGGCGGGCGGGCGCGGCGGGCGCGTCGTGGCCAAGGGCTCGCCGGCGCAGATTGCCGCGCGCCGTAGCCGCTCGCATACTGGGGCGGCACTGGCCCCCTTCCTGCGCGAGCGCGCCGCCTAGGTGTGGAGTCTCAGCAGGTTGTTTCTGCTGAGGCCTAGTCTGGAGGCAGGAGGCTGTCCTGCCAAGCTGGCGTGAGGGCGGTGCCAGTTGTAGCTGTGTAGCCAACGTGGCAGGGCGGCGATGCGCTGATGCGATCGGCTGTAGGCTCGGGCGTAAGCCCATTCACGCAGCGCACTTTGGATGAAGCGCTCCGCCTTGCCGTTGGTCTTGGGCGTGTAGGGCTTGGTGAACAGATGGCGTAGTCCGAGCGCGCGGCAAGTGTGGGCAAAGACCCGGCCGCGGTAACAGCTGCCATTGTCGGTCATGATCTCCTTCACCGTGACTCCCAGGCCCGCGTAGTAGGCCACCGCAGCACGCAGGAACGCGCTGGCACTGTGCGCTTGCTCATCGGCCAATACCTGGCTGTAGGCCACACGCGAAGCATCGTCGATGGCCACGTGTACGAAGTCCCAACCCGAGCCCTCGGCCCGATCGCGCCGGTCGCCGGTGATGCGATGCCCGATCCGCATGATGCGGCCCAGCTTCTTCACGTCCAGATGCAACAGCTCTCCGGGCCTTGCACGCTCGTAACGCACCACCGGTGGCGGCGGCTCGAGCTGGCTGAGCCGGCTCAGTCCCGCCCGGGCGCAGATCCGCGCCACCGTCGCCCGCGAGAGCCCGAGCTGCTGCGCGATGGTTAGCAACGTCAGGCGTTGGCGCCGCAGCGCCACTACCGCCAGTTCCAGCTCCCGCACCGTCGCGGCAGGGCTGCGCCGCGGCCTGGAGGATCGATCCTCCAGGCCGCGCAACCCCTCAGCCTGATAGCGCCGGAACCACTTGTTCACCGTCTGTACCGATATTCCAAGCTGCGCAGCCACTTGCGTCCTGGCTTGCCTCTTCAGCACCCGATCGATCAGCAGCCCTCGACAGAAAACCGTCAGCCGAGCATTCTTATGCACGTCCATTCGGGACTCCTTTGACACTTGAGGCCTGGTAACCACAAGCTTCATCGGAGACCCCCGAATGGGCAACTACTTAACCAGGAATAACGTCCTGAGACTTCACACCTAGGCGGTGCCCGCGGCGGCCGCACGGAGAGAAGCATGGCCCATTCGCTGCAGTGCTGGAAATGCGGCGCCGATCTGGCGGCGCTGACCCTGCCGCTTTCGCGCCGCGATGAATGCGCGCGCTGCCGCGCCGAACTGCACGTCTGCCGCATGTGCGTCGAGTACGACACGCAGGTGGCGAAACACTGCCGTGAACCGACGGCCGAGGAAGTCAGCGACAAGCAGCAGGCGAATTTCTGCGATTTCTTCCGGCCGAGTCCCAACGCCTGGGTGGCGCCCGATACGGCGGGGGTGGACAAGGCGCGCGCGGAACTCGAGCGCCTGTTCGGCAAGCGCTGAGCCCGGCCAGGTCCGCTCAGCCGCTGCGGTCCTCGCCGAGGCGTTCCGCCAGGCGCGAGATCATCCGGCCAAAGCGCGAGTTGCGCTGCGGCGCCTTCTTGCGCTCGTGCCGCGAAGCGTCGTTCATCAGCTCGCCACGTCCGGAATCCATCTGCAGCTCGCCCGCACCAAGGATTTCCAGGGTCTCCTCGAGCGACAGGGGTGGACCGGATTGCCGCACGCGCTTGCCCGCTGGCCGGGGGGCACCCTGGGGCTGGGGGACGCGGAGCTTGGCGCGCTTGCCCCCCGTACCGCGCACCGGCTTCGTGCCCGGTGGCGCCACCGCGATCGCGGCCTTGGCCGCGGCAATGGCCTTGGCCGCAGCCGCAGCCTTGCTGGCCACCGCCGCAGCGGGCTTGCCGGGTTGCAAGGCCGGGCGGATGCCGCTGCTCGCCGTGCCGCTCCCCGCATCTTCGATGAAGCTCAGTTCCGGGCCCGTGGACTTGGCCGTCGCCTGGGCAGGGAGCGGGCGCGCCATCGCCGCAGTGGCCCGCTCGCGCTCGCGTGCCGTGACCGGCACAACCGACACGGAAGTGAATTCCGAGCGCACGTACTGCGCCACCTGCTTGGCCGACACGGCGTCGGTAAAGAACCCCAGTCGCAGCCCGTACCAGCGGCGACCGTCACGGTTGCCCTCGACTCCATAGAGCGTGTAGGCGGCGAAAATCGCCAGCTGGGGAACCTGGCTCAGATCGATCGCCTGTACCGACCAGCGCAGCTGCACGGAGTAGGCCACCGGTTCGCTGGCGGGCGCCACCGGGGCGCGGAAGCCTGGCGTGGCACGGGATGCGGACTGGGTGCGGAGCGTAGCCGCGGCGCTGGACGGGGGCGCCGCGCGGAATGCGGGCGGGGCGCTGGGCAGGGTCGGGGCGCTGGGGGCCAACCGGGCCGCGGGCCCAGGGCGCGCCGTCTCGAGCAGGCGCAACACGGACTTGCCGTCCAGCACCGGGGCGGCGGGCCGCGGCGCAGCAGGGGACGCATCGTTCAGCGAGTTGATGGCCGCGCGGACGTTGCTCAGCGAACGGGCGGCTGCGCCGTTGTCGTTGGCCGCCGCGGGAGCGGCGCGTGGCCGCTCCGGCACGGTCACCAGCTCCAGCCTCACCGCAGACGGAACTGCAGGGGCCGGTGCAGCAGCCTTCCTCGGGGCTTCCGCGGCCAGTGCAACGGTGGGCACTCTGGGCGCGATCATGGTATGCGTTCCCGTCGCCTCAGCAGCGGCCCGGGCGCGCAGCTTCTGCCCCGGCGCGGCTCCGGCCCAGGCGGCAGGGTACACATCGCGAACCGCCGCCAGCATCTGTTCGGCCGCCTCCTGGGTGGGGAAATAACCCATGTGCAGGCGGAAGCGCTCGCGGCCTTCCTCGCGACGGCGCGAAACGAAAAATCTGAACTGCTTCAGCGCCGGATCATTCGGCTGTTCGAGCCCGGCCGGCGAGGTGGAAGCGCAGAGGTTGATGACGTAGGAAACGGCTGCGACAGCAGGGGGCACTGCATTGCCGGCGGCAGACACCGAACCGCCGGTCGAACTCGTAGCCTGCTGCATCTGGAACACCCCCGCTGCCGATTCACTTCCGAGGCCTGCGGGCAATTTACGGGGATGACACCGCGGGAAGCGGACCATAGAGGCCGCCGGCTTCCGCCTTCGGTGGCAACCCCGCTATCCCTCAACGCTTTAAGGGACCGGAGGCTTTGCGTCCCTGCCTTGCAACAGGTTTGCGTGACACTGAAACGTGACGCAGTTTGGCACGGTGACGCGGTGGGTCAAGTGGCGCGATGGAGATTCCGGTCACATCTGCGGCAGAGCGGTGATTTAGCTCGCACTTCTGTCAAATCAGATTGCAACGCGCAACGCGGGAATGGCCGCGGCCTGCCGTCCGCGCAGCAACGCCGTGATATCCGCCACGGCCGCGGGGCGCGCGAAAAAGAATCCCTGTGCATAGTCACAGCCGCGCTGGCGCAGAAACTCCAGCTGTTCCATGGTCTCCACGCCCTCGGCGACCACGGTCTTGCCGAGCGCGTGCGCCATCGTGATCATGGTCTCGGCGAGCGTTGCGGCGGTGACGTTGTGCGCCACCTCCTCGATGAAGGAGCGGTCGATCTTGATCGCCTGCACCGGATGCACCCGCAGATAGCCGAGCGAGGAATAGCCCGTGCCAAAGTCATCGAGCGACAGGCGCACGCCGAGCGCGGCCAGGCGCCGCAGCGCGGCGCGCCCTTCCTCGTCGGCAAATACCGATTCCGTCAGCTCGATCTCCAGCATGTCCGGCGCGATGCCGGCACGTTCCAGGGTGCTGCGCACGAGCTTGGGAAAATCTGTCTGCCGCAGCTGGTGCACGGATACGTTCAGAGCGAGCCGCGGCGGGGCGATGCCGGCGGCACACCACTCGGCCAGCTGCGTGCAGGCCGCCTCCAGTACCCAGGCGCCGATGTCCACGATCAGTCCGCTCTGTTCGGCGGCCGGCACGAATTCCCCTGGATAGCGCATCGCCTCGCGCGGCGGCTGCCAGCGCAACAGGGCCTCGAGCCCGGACAGGGAGCCATCGGCGAGCGAGTACTGCGGCTGGTAATAGAGCGCAAATTCGCGCCGCTGCAGGGCGCGGTACAACCCGCTTTCCGCGGCCAGCGCCGGCATGCGCTGCATGGCGCGATCGTAGAACACCGCCCGCGACCGACCGTCCTCCTTGGCCCGATACATCGCCAGGTCGGCATTGCGCATCAGCTCGTCGAGCTCCGTGCCATCGTCCGGAAACATCGTGATGCCGATACTGGCGCGCACGTAGGAGTCGCGGCCTCCGATATTGACCGCCTCTTCCATCGTGTCGATGATGCGCGCGCCCACGCGCTGCGCACCCTCGGCCGTGTCAACACCACGCAGGATGATCGTGAACTCATCGCCCCCGAGGCGCGCCACCGTGTCGCCGTCCTTGACGCAGGCCCGCAGCCGCTGCGCGACCACCTGCAGCATCTGATCGCCCGCGTCGTGGCCCACGGTGTCGTTGACCTTCTTGAAGTGATCCAGATCGATGTACAGCAGCGCCCCACGCTGCCGCCCTTCGGCAGCGCTGGCCAGTTCCTGGGACAGGCGATCGCGGAACAGCAGTCGGTTGGGCAGCGCCGTCAGCGGATCGAAGTGCGCCTGGCGGTACAGCTGCTCGCCGCGCGCACTGTTGGAGAGCGCCACGCCGATGCGCGCGGCGCACTCGGTGCCGTAGCCGGCGAGCTCCGCCGCCACCTCGGGCGCCGTGCGGTAGCCCACGGCCAGCACGGCCACCAATGTTTCCTGCGACAGCACCGGCCAGACCCAGAAGAACTCGCTGCCGCTTTCCTGCAGCGGCAGGAGCACGCCGTGGCGACCCGCCTCAAAGCGCATCACGGTCAGGCCGGAGCGCTCCTGGCACAGCTGCGAGAGCATCAGCGCGTCGAGGCTGATGCGGGTGACGGGGGCGTGCGTGCCGCCGGCGGCCAGGTAGGCGCGCCCGTGATCGCTGGCGTCCGGATCGAGCAGCGCGAGCATCGCGGCATCGCAGCCGGTGATGCTGCAGACCCGATCGAGCAGGGGGTCCAGGCAGGACTCGAGTTCGGAAGACTCCAGCAGCATCCGGTCGATCTCGTTGAGGCTGGCCATGGCCCGCATCCGTTCTTCCAGCACCCCGATGGTCCGATTGAAATCGGTGGCGACCGCGCGCGGTGCATCCCGCGAGTGCTTGACGGCCACGCGCCGGTATTCGCCCCGCGACAGGCCGTGGAGCGACGTGCCCAGATCTTCCAGTACCCGCTCCCAGTGCGCGCGGAACCACCAGGCCGTGGCCATGATCAGCAGCGCGCTCAGCAGCGCCAGCAGGGGCAGCAGCTCGCCCACCTGCGCCCAGGCTGCCGCGCCGCCCGCCACGGGGCCAAAGGCAACCACGGTCCAGCGGCTCGCGCTCAGGTGCGCCTCGACGGGCAGCACCGGGGTGACTGAACCGCGCCATTCCTGCCGGGCGACACTCCAGGAACGGGCGCTCCCCTCGCGCACGGGCGGAGCGCTCGACAGGTATTCACGCGCGAACATGGACTGCAGATCCGCTGGCAGCTCACCGCTCAGCCGCAGCAGCGCACCGGTGCCATCGATGACCGCGAGGGAGGACTGCGGGCGCGCCGCATTGTCCAGTGCCTGCCACAACCACTCGGGAGAGAGCTCGAAGAAGGCGAGCGCCGGGTTGACGCCTACGCGCACCGAGTGCACGACATATACGGGCACCCCCGCGCCGTTGCGCACTGCGGTGCGCAGCAGCGATTGCCCGGCACGCAGGGCCATGCGTTCGGCGTGGTTGAGCGCGACAGGCCCGGATTCGCTCGCCGGCGTGGTCAGCACCACGCCGCGAAAGACCTCGGAATGCAGCATGCGCTCGCGCAGGTCGGCGCCCCCGAAACCGGCGTCTTCGCTGGTCAGCTGCTGGACGATGGACTCAGCGACGCTGAGTCGCACGCGCATCTCGCGTGCAAAGGTGCGGCTCAGCTCCCCGGCGATCGTGGCGGACTGGCGCTCGCCGGCGGCGCGCAACTCGCGCACGACGCTCGCCGCGGCGGCCAGCAGGATCGCTCCGGCCAGCAACGCCATAGCCAGCGACAGGCGCCAGGTCATCGACCGCGGACGTAGGCCAAAGGCTAGGGGCATGGATGAGCATGAGCCTGAAAAACCTGAGACAATTTAACGAAAGTCGCACCGTCACCAATGCGCGCCAGATCACAATTGGCGGGCGACGTGTCCCGTGGATGGGACGCCGGTCACAATCGGGGCGGCAGCTTCCCCGTGGTGGCGAGCGACTGCATCGCCCGCCAGGTGAGCCGGTAGGTCCCCGGGCGCCCGCCCAGGGCCGCGGCCCGCATGGCAGCCCCCACCGTGTCCGCCCTGATCGCGCGCCACTGGGCATGGCGGCCGAGCAGCAGTGGATTGAGGAGCGGTGCCAGCAGGGCTCCCAGTGTCTCGGCCGTTCGCCACTCCGAGCGCGTGCCGAGCAGGAGTGAGGGTTGCATGAGATAGAGCGCACGGAACCGGAGCGCATCGAGCGCGAACTCGGTCTCGCCCTTCACACGCAGGTAAAAGTTGCGCGATTCGGGCGCAGCGCCGACCGCCGAGACCGCGACCAGGGTCTTGGCACCCGCGGCCAGCGCGCAGCGCGCGAAACGCAGCACCAGGTCATGATCGACGGCGCGAAAGGCCTGCGCGGAACCCGCCGCGCGCCGCGTCGTGCCCAGGCAGCAAAACGCGTCTTCGCAGACCGCCGCACGCATCTGCTCCTCCATGGCCTCGAAGCGGATGATGCGATTGGCGAGCCGCGGCGATTCGAAAGGCAGTGGCCGGCGCGTGAGGGCGACCACGCGCGCGTATTCACCGCCCGCGATGAGCGCGCGCACCAGGGCCTGGCCCACCATGCCGCTGGCACCGGCGACCAGGGCCACCCGCGGAGTCGTCCCCGACTGCATATGCTGAGGAGCTTAACCCGCGCCGCAGGCGTTTGCTCTGCCGCCGCTCTATTCCTGCAGCAGGAATTCGAGCTGCCCGCTGCCCCCGGGCGGACGGAAGGCCCGGGTGTCGAGTTCAGCCGCGCGCTCGCTGTTCAGCCCGAGGCGGCGGCAGGCCAGCAGGAAGCGCGCGCGCAGCATCGCCGCCCAGGGCCCCTCGCCGCGCATGCGTGTACCGAAGCGCGGATCGTTGTCGCGTCCTCCGCGCGCCTGCTGCAGCAGCGACATCACGTGCGCGGCGCGCAGCGGCAGATGCTGCTCGAGCCAGTCCCGAAACAGTTGCCGCACCTCATGGGGCAGGCGCAACAGGACGTATCCGGCGCGGCTCGCACCGGCCTGTGCCGCCGCCTCGAGCAGGCCCTCCAGCTCGGCATCGTTGACGGCGGGAATCATCGGCGCGGTCAGCACACCCACCGGCACCCCGGCCTGCGCCAGGGCGCCGATCACGCGCAGCCGCCCCTGCGGCGAGGCGGCGCGCGGTTCGAGCGTGCGCTTGAGCTCGGGATCGAGCGTCGTCAGGCTGACGGTCACTCGCGCCAGCTGCTGCCGCGCCATTTCCTGCAGCAGGTCCAGATCGCGCAGGATCAGCGTGCCCTTGGTGATGACCATGACCGGATGGCGGACCTGCCACAGCACCTCGAGAATGGAGCGGGTGACGCGCAGGCGCTTTTCGACCGGCTGGTAGGGATCGGTGTTGGCACCGAGCATGATGGGCTGGCAGCGGTACCCGCGGCGGCCGAGCTCGGCGCGCAGCAGGCGCGCGGCATCCGCCTTGTAAAATAACCTGGTCTCGAAATCGATGCCCGGCGAGAGATCGACGTAGGCGTGGCTGGGGCGGGCGTAGCAGTAGACGCAGCCGTGCTCGCAGCCGCGATAGGGATTGATCGATTGCTCGAAGGGGATGTCCGGCGAATCGTTGCGGCTGATGACCGAGCGGGCCGCTTCCGGGCGCACCTCGGTGGCGATGGAATCGGGTACTTCTGCCTGGTACCAGCCGTCGTCGACCGCCTGGTCGACCAGCCGGGCGTAGCGTCCCGGCGGATTGGCGCTGGCGCCACGACCCTTGAGCGCGCGTTCCATCGCCCTACTGTACGGATATACAGCTGGAGTGCAAGTACCCCGGGGCCGCCCTTAACCGGCCAGAAAGGTGCGGTAGGCGGGGTTGGCCGTTTCCTCGGTGTAGGGGTAACCGAGCGCGTGCAGATGGCCCAGGAAATCCTGCCGGTCCGCCTTGGGCACCTGGATACCGGCGAGTACCCGCCCATAGTCCGAGCCGTGATTGCGATAGTGGAACAGGGAGATGTTCCAGGCCGTGCCGATCGCCTGGAGGAAGCGCAGCAGCGCACCGGGGCGCTCCGGGAATTCGAAACGGAACACGAGTTCATCGGCCAGCTCGCGGCCGACACCGCCGATCATGAAGCGCACGTGGAGCTTTGCCATCTCATTGGCACTCATGTCCACGACGCCGTAGCCGGCGGCGCGGAGCCTGGCGATCACGGCGCCGGCGTCTTCCGCTCCCGCATCCAGCCCGAAGCCCACGAACAGGCGGGCGCGCTCCGCACCCTGGTAGCGGTAGTTGAATTCGGTGACGCTGTGCTGGCCGAGCGCCCCGCAGAAGTTGAGAAAGCTCCCGGGCTGCTCGGGTATCTCCACCGCCAGCAGCACTTCACGGCCGGCGCCGATGTCGGCGCGCTCCGCGATATGCCGCAGGCGGTCAAAATTCATGTTGGCGCCGCTGCAGATCGCCACGTAGCTCTGGCCGGCGGGCGCACCGCGGGCGATGTAGCGCTTCAGGCCGGCGATTGCGAGCGCGCCCGCCGGCTCGAGTATGGCGCGCGTATCCTCGAACACATCCTGGATCGCAGCGCAGATCTCGTCCGTGTCCACCAGCAGCACTTCATCGACGTAGCGGCGCGCCAGCGCAAAGGTCTCCTCCCCGACGCGCCGCACCGCGACGCCGTCGGCGAACAGGCCCACCCGCTCGAGCGTGACGCGCTTGCCGGCGCGGAGCGATTCGAACATGGCGGCCGCGTCCGCGGGCTCTACGCCGACGATGCGCACGCGTGGATAGAGCTGCTTGACGAAGGCGGCGATGCCGGCGATCAGCCCACCCCCGCCCACCGGCACGAAAATCGCGGCGAGCTCCCCGCCGGTCTGGCGGGCGATCTCCATGCCGATCGTGCCCTGCCCGGCGATCACGTCCGGATCGTCGAAGGGATGCACGAAGGCCAGTCCCTGGTCGCGGGCCAGCACCGCCGCGTGCTCATAGGCCGCGTCGTAGACCTCCCCGTGCAGGACGACTTCTCCCCCCAGGCTCGCCACCGCCTGGATCTTGATGGCCGGCGTGGTCTGCGGCATCACGATTACGGCGCGCACCCGGCGCCGCTGCGCCGCCAGCGCCACGCCCTGCCCGTGATTGCCGGCCGAGGCGCAGATCACGCCGCGTGCGGCCGCGGTCGCCCCCAGGTGCGCGATCTTGTTGTAGGCGCCACGCAGCTTGAAGGAGAACACGGGCTGCAGGTCCTCCCGCTTCAGGCGCACCTCGTGTCCGAGCCGGCGCGACAGGCGCGGCGCATGATCGAGCGGGGATTCGATCGCCACGTCGTAGACCTTGGCCTGCAGGATGCGTTGTAGATAATCGTCGCTCATCTGCAGGACTCCACTAGGACCTGCCGCCGGCGGTCCCGAGAAACTCGAGCAGCTCCGGGAGCCGCAGGGTGACGGTCGCGGCACTCAGGGCCTCATCGTCGGCGCCGGCCAGGGCCAGCTCGCGAAAATCCAGCCCCAGCGTGCGAGCGCGCTGCAGTGCCGGCGCTGCGGCCGCGGAGAACAGCAGGCGCCGCAGCAAGGCACCTTCCCGCAGCCCGGCCAGTGCCAGCGCCGCTTCGGCCCCGGCACCGTGCGCGAGCACGTCCACGCGCCGCTGGTGCAGGGTATCGAGCAGATCGGCCAGCGCCAGCGCGTACTGCTCGGCCTCCGGGCCGGCGCCGGTGCCGGCGGGCGCGGGCGCGTCGGAGCCGCCGAAGCCCGGCAGGTCGGCGGCGTAGATCGAGCGGTCGGCGCCGAGCGGCCCCAGCAGTGCGCGGAAAAAGCGGCCATCACCGCGCACGCCCGGCACGCACAGCAGCGCCGTGGCCTCATCGAAGCCGCCACCCGGCGGTATCGCCTGGTGTACGTGCAGCTGTCCGAAGCGGCAATCGAAGTAGCTGCGCGCCAGGCGCGCCGCCGGCCTCAAGTACCCCCTCCCTCATCGGCGTGCAGGCGATGCAGCAGGCGATGCACGAGGGGCGCGGCGATCACGCCGGCGATCGCCAGCACCGCGATGCCCGAGAACAGGGCGTAGCTGCCCGCGAAGATCTTGCCCGCCACCGTGCCCGGGGAAGCGAGCGGTCCCATGCCGGAAAGGATCATGGCCGCGTTCTCATACGAATCGACCCAGGACAGTCCCAGGAAACGGTGGTAACCGATCATGCCGGCGAACAGGGCGACGGCGATGAACAGCAGCCCGAACCCGAGGCTGCGCAGCTGGCGCCGCAGGTAGCGCCGCAGCGGCGCGACCGGCTGCGAAATGCGCTCATAGCGGGATGCGGGGTGCGGCGCGGGCGCCGCGTCCGGAGGCCTGTTGGTACTCATGCCGCTGACTCCACCAAGTGCGTCAGAACATGCTCGACGGGTCGATGGCGCCCGCTTCCTGCGGGTCGCGCGAGGGAATGAATTCCCCGGTGATCATCGCGTCGTACCCCTGCCCAGGGCCGACCATCGGATAGACGCCGGCATCCGGGTCGATGATCACCTCGAGGAAGGCCGGGCCCTTGAAGGCGAGGAACTCGGCGATCACGGCGGGCACGTCCTGCCGGCGATCGAGGCGGCGCGCATACGCAAAGCCGTCCGCCTGGGCGGCCTTGATGAAATCCTTCTTGTGCAGCGACTTGTCGCTCCCGGACAGCCGGCCCTTGAAGAACAGCTTCTGCCACTGCTTGACCATGCCGTCGCCGAAATTGTTGAGCACCACGATCTTCACCGGCAGGTCGTAGGTGGTCACCGTCTCGAGTTCGCCGATGTTCATGCGGATGCTCGCATCGCCGTCGATGTCGATCACCAGCCGGCCGGGGCTCGCCACCTGGGCGCCGATGGCCGCGGGCAGGCCGAAGCCCATCGTGCCCATGCTGCCCGAGGTGAGCCAGTGGCGCGGGCCGCGGAAATCGAACATCTGCGCCGCCCACATCTGGTGCTGGCCGACCCCGGTGGTGATGATCGCCTCGCCCCGCGTATGCCGGTTGATCTCCTCGATCACGTAGTGCGGCTGCACGAGTTCGCCGGCGCGCTGGTAGTTCATCGCATAGCGGTGCCGCAGCGCGCCCAGATGCGCGTGCCAGAGGCCGTAGTCGCGCTGGCGCGCGGCGCTCTGCACCGCCACGCGCAACTGATCGAGCGCCTCGGGCAGCAGACCCACGTAGCTCCAGCGCACGCTCTTGACCTTGTTGATCTCGGAGCGATCGACGTCCAGGTGCGCGATCGCGCGGGCGGCGCGCGCGAACTTCTTCGGATCCCCCGCCACGCGATCATCGAAGCGCGCCCCGACCGCAATGAGAAAATCGCAGTCCTCGACGGCGTAGTTCGCGGCGGCGACCCCGTGCATGCCGAGCATGTGCATCGACAGAGGATGCGTCGTGTCGATGCTGCCGATGCCCATGAGCGTGGTGACGACCGGGATGTTCAAGCCTTCCGCGAACTCGGTGAGCGCCGCGGAGGCCCCGCCGTTGATCACTCCCCCGCCGGCGTAGATCAGCGGCCGCTGCGATTCGGACAGGAGCTCCACGAAAGCGCTCCGCTGCTCGGCGCTCAGGCTGCGCGCGGCGAGTTCGGCGCTGCGGCGCCGGAATCCGGGCAGGGGCAGCAGGCCCTCTCCGTTGTACACACCCGCCCAGTTCTGGACATCCTTGGGAATGTCCACCACGACCGGGCCGGGGCGGCCGGTGCGGGCGATCTCGAAGGCCGTGCGCATGGTCGCCTCGAGCCGCTTCGGGTCGGTGACCAGGAACACATGCTTGGCGACCGGACCCATGAGCGCCGCCACCGGCGCCTCCTGGAAGGCATCGGTGCCGACGGCGGCGGTCGGCACCTGCCCGCAGATGACGACGATCGGCACCGAATCGGCCGTGCAGTCGCGCACCGGCGTGACCGTGTTGGTGGCCCCTGGGCCCGAAGTCACCAGGCACACACCGACCTGGCCGCTGGCGCGGGCGTAGCCGGCCGCCATGAAGCCGGCGCCCTGCTCGTTGGCCGGCACGATCAGCGGAATCTCGCGGGCACCGGCACGCCGCTGCGCCTCGTTGAAGACGAACACCGCGTCATAGGTCGGCAGTATGGCGCCACCGCAATAGCCGAAAATGGCCCTGACACCCTCGTCGGCCAGCACCTGGACGATGATTTCCGCGCCGCTCATGGCCTGGCCGGCGCGGGGGTGCGCCACGGGGCTCGTCTGGTCTGCCACGTCGGTCATCGGGAAAGCCTATCAGTTCAGCCAGTCGCCACAAAACTCAGTTATTCTGCCCCGAGGGCAGCCACTGGAACGGCTCGCGGTAGCGCACCCCATGCGACACATCATCGGTATTCTGCTGCAGAACGAGGCGGGTGCGCTGGCGCGCGTCGCGGGCATGTTTTCCAGCCGCGGCTACAACATCGAATCACTGTCGGTGGCGGCGACCGACGACCCCACGGTCTCGCGCCTGACGCTGGTGACGACCGGCTCGGATGCGGTGATCCTGCAGATCACCAACCAGCTCAACAAGCTCATCGACGTGGTGCGCATCGACGACATGACCCGCGGCGAGCACGTGGAGCGCGAGCTGGTGCTGGCGAAACTGCGGGTCGCGCCGGTGCGGCGCGATGCCCTGCGCGGCTACGTGGTGCGCACCGGCGGCCGGGTGCTCGACCCCTCGACCGAGAGCTTCATCGTCGAGCTGCTCGGGAGCGAGGCGGACGTGAACGGCTTCATGCGCGAAGTGGCCACCCACGGCGAACTGCTGGAGGTGGTCCGCAGCGGCGCACTGGGCATCAGCCGCAGCACGCGGGTCCTGCACCTGGTCGAACCGGGCTAGATCGCCGAGTCGTCGGTCTCGCCGGTGCGGATGCGGATCGCCCGCTCGATCGCGGTGATGAAAATCTTGCCGTCCCCGACCTTGCCCGTCTTGGCGGCCTTGACGATCGCCTCGACCACCCGTTCCACCAGATCGGACTTCACGGCCACTTCCACCCGGGTCTTGGGCACGAAGTCGATGACGTACTCCGCGCCCCGATAGAGCTCGGTATGGCCGCGCTGGCGGCCGAACCCCTTGACCTCCGTGACGGTCATGCCCGAGACGCCGATCTCGGACAAGGCCGCGCGCACGTCGTCGAGCTTGAAGGGTTTGATGATTGCAGTAACCAGTTTCATGCGAATACTCCCGCCTCCGCGACCCTAGGGGACCGGTGTTCCGGCCAGGGAGAAGTGCAGCTTTCGTGCCATGGAGGCTCACGGCCCGGAGCGGGCATCCGGCGGCTGTGGGTGGCGGGATCCGGCTCCCGCAGCACCAAAGCGGCGCGCCCGGCCAGGGCGGGCGCCCACCGATGGTGCGCCCGCGGGGCTGTCAGGGGCCTAGCCGTTCCGGCCGCGAATGCTGGCGAGGCGCCCGTCTTCCTCGGCTTCACTGAGCGCACGCGCGAACTGATCGTACTGGCTGCGGGCCCAGTCCGGCACGGCGGCGGCCGGCATGGGCCGGCTGATGAAATACCCCTGTGCCTGATCGCAGCCCAGGCGCAGGAGCGACGCCCAGACTTCGGGCGTCTCGACCCCTTCGGCGACGACCTTCAGCCCGAGGCTGTGGCCCAGTTCGATCGTGGTGCGCACGATGGCCAGGTTGCTGGCCGTGCGATCCAGGTTCAGGACGAAGGCGCGGTCGATCTTCAGCTCATCGACGGGCAGCGCATGCAGCTGCGCCAGGCTGGAATGGCCGGTGCCGAAATCATCGATCGCGAAGCGTACGCCCGCCGTGCGCAGCTGCTGCATCACCTGCGCGGCCAGTTGCGGCTCGCGCATGATCGCACTCTCGGTGACCTCCAGCAGCAGGCGCGTCGCGGGCGCCTGGTGCTCGCGCAGCAGCGCCAGCACACGCGAGGGCAGGCCGCCGTCGGCAAAGTCCGCCGCCGAGAGGTTCACGGCGACATCCAGATCCAGGCCGGCGCGCTGCCACAGGCCGAGCTGCGCGATCGCCGCTCCCAGCACCCAGCGCGACAGGTCCGGCAGCACCGAGGCCCGCTCCGCCAGCGGTATGAATTCCGCGGGCGAGATGCTCCCGAGCGTCGGATGCGACCAGCGCAGCAGCGCCTCGAGGCCGACCGCGACGCGATCGGTCATGTTGACCAGCGGCTGGTAGTGCAGCGAGAGGCCGTCGCTGGTCAGCGCCCGGCGCAGCTCCGCGACCAGCAGCACCCGCCGGCGATGCTCGGCATCGTGCGCGAGCTGATAGACCACGCCGATCGTGGACAGCTCCTTGGCCTGCAGCAGGGCCACGTCCGCCTGGCGCAGCAGCTGCTCGACCGCGGCGCGCGGCTCGCGCCACTCGCTGATACCCGCACGTATGTCGACGCTCAGGCGCAGGTCCCCGAGATCGACGCCACGGCGCAGTTCATCGGCCATCACCAGGATGCGGTGGAGCAGTTCAGTGTCGTGCAGCCCGGCGACCACGACGAACTGGTCGGCGCCGACTCGCGCACAGGGCAGCTGCGCACCGCCGAACTGGCTGAGCCGCGCGGCCAGCGCCTGCAGCAGCTGATCGCCCGCCTGGTGGCCGACCGAGGCATTGATATCCCGGAAGCGGTGCACGTCGAGCAGCGCCACGCTGCAGGCGCCCTGGTGCTCCAGCGCCGCCAGCCGTTCGCGCAGGCCCTCGCGATTGAGGAGCGTGGTGAGCGTGTCGTGCGTGGCCTGGCGCAGGATGCGCGCCTCGCGCTCGCGTATGCCCTCCTGCATCGAATTGAAAGTGCCGGCGAGCTGCTGGAATTCCTCGGCGCCCTGGACCTGGATGTGATCGGAGTAATTGCCGCGCTCGATCTGGCTCGCGGCATTGACCAGGACGCCCAGCGGCCGCACGGCACTGCGGCCGGTGAGCCAGGCGACGATGATCGCGCCGAGCAGCGCCGCGCCGCCGATGAGCAGCAGGGCAAAGCGGATATCGCGGAACTGCGCCATGGCCGCGACCTGGGAGCGCTGCACCACCAGCTCCAGGCCGCCGACCTGGGAGCGGAGCGGTGCGCTCAACGTGAGGAACTCCTGGTCGTTGAGCAGCATCAGCGCGGGTGCACTGGCGCCGGGCCGGTGCAGGCTGAGCGCCGCGAGTTCCCCGGCCATGGCCGGTTCGAGCGTCGAGGTGTAGCCGTTGAAAGCGCCCGGTTCGTGGTAGATGAAACTCACCTCGGTGCCGCCGAGGGCGGCGAGCTTCTCGGCAAGCCCCTGGTCCAGCTCGAAGCCGAGCGCGACCCAGGCGATGATTTCAGGTGCGCGGAGCGGTGCGAACACGATCTGATACGGACGGCCGCCGACGACCGCGAAGGGCGCCGTAACGCCCGGGTCCGGCAGCCGCAGGCCGGCACTCGCCTGCCGCGCGAGCGCCGGTGTGGTCGCGGAGAGCACCTCGCCATCGGGAGCGTAGAGCACCGCCAGGTCCGCACCGACGCGGCCGGCGTGATTGTTCAGCGCCGATTGAATCGTGGCCTTGTCTTTGGTCGCGATCACCTCACGGAAGGCGAAGTCCGCGACCAGCACGTCGGCGGCGGCACGCAGCAGGCGCGTGCGCTCGGCGAAGGTGTTGTCGAGCATCGCGCGGGTGGCGGTGAGCTGGCGGGCTGAATCGGCGCGCACGGCGTTGCGGATCGAGGCCAGCGCGAGCACGATCGTCACACCCTGCGCCAGCGCCATCAGGGAGACGATCAGAATGAGCAGTCGGTTCTTGAAGCTGGCCAATTTTAGGCGCTCTATCTGTCCGGACTATGGATAGTAGGGGCGCATTCCTCGTCACATGTGTGACGGCTTGCACGGTTCTGGCCGTGGCGGAACCCCTGCATGCCGCATCGGGGCTCTCGGTCACGGTCCTGAGCGCTGCGGGCACACCGCTGCGGGATGCGATCATCATCGCCGAGCCCGCGCGCGGCGGCCCGCCGCTGCGGCCCGGTCTGAAAGGCGTCATGGACCAGCGCAACCTGATGTTCGTGCCGGGCGTGCTGGTCGTGCAGACCGGCACGGCCGTCGATTTTCCCAACAGCGATCAGGTCCGCCACCAAGTCTATTCCTTTTCGACCGCGAAGACTTTTCAGCTCGCGCTCTACGCCGGCAAGTCGCACGCCCCCGTCCTGTTCGACAAACCCGGGCTGGTTACGCTGGGGTGCAACATTCACGACAGCATGCTCGGCTACATCTACGTCACCGACTCGCCCTGGTATGGGCGCACCGGCGCGGACGGTACCCTTCAGCTCCACGACCTGGCCCCGGGGGACTACACCGTGCGCCTCTGGCATGCGCTCCTCAACGAATCGGGCCCGGAGCTGCAACAGCGCCTGAACCTTGCCGACGGAGCGACGGGCGTGGCGAGCTTCCGCCTCAAGCGGCCGCTGCGGCCGCCATCGCTACTCAACGGGGCGGACAAGAAATGGGAAGACTACTGATCCGCGCCTGTGCCGGTGGCGTGCTGCTGCTGGCAGGCGCGGCCGATGCCTATGAGCTCGACCTCAGCGTCGATGTGCGCGCCGTGAGCAGCAATGCGAGCAACTCGCGGCTCGAGGGCGGCCTCGGCAAGTTGCGCTACGACGCCACGGATGAGGGCCTGCGGCTCGGTTATCTGCGCCTGGGTTACCGCGCGGACCTGACGCCGACTCTGCGGCTCACCGCGGAGGCGGTCGCCTACGGTGACCACGACGTGAATCCGCTCGATCTGACCGAACTGTACGCGGAATGGCGGCCGCTTCCCGCTTCGGCCTGGCGCTCGCGCCTGAAGGTCGGCGCGTTTTATCCCGAGATCTCGCTCGAGAATCGCATGCGCGGCTGGCGCTCGCCGTACACCTTGTCCTACTCGGCCATCAATGCCTGGGTCGGGGAGGAGTTGCGCACCATCGGCGCCGAGTACAGCCTCGAGTTTCTGGGGCGGAGCCGGGGCCACGCCTTCGACCTCACGCTCAACGCCGCCGCATTCGGCTGGAACGATACCGCGGGCACGGTGCTGGCTTCGCGCGGCTGGGGCCTGCATGACCGGCAGAGCACGCTCTTCGGCCGTTTCGCCAATGGCGGCCAGCCACTGCCGCAACGCACCCTGTTCTTCGACGACCTGGACAAACGCGCCGGCTACTATGCCGGCGCCGCGGCGAACTATCGCGGCCTGCTGGAAGCACGGCTCCTCCACTACGACAACCGCGTCCGACTCAGTCCCGACGACCCCAGGATCCAGGATGACCCCTGGAAGACCTATTTCGATAGTGTGGGCCTGCGCTGGACGCCCACGCCCGACTGGACGCTGATCACGCAATGGCTGCACGGGCGCACCTACGACGACGTCGCAGTGCCGCCGAACGCCTGGAGTTTCCACTCCGAATTCCTGCTGGCCAGCTGGAAGCAGGGCCCGATGCGCTATTCCGCGCGCTACGACCGCTTCAACAGCCAGCAGACCGCGAGCAACTTCATCCAGTACATCGGTTTCTACCTGGGTGATGACGGCCACGCCTGGACGCTCGCGGGCGCACGCCAGCTGGGCGAACACTGGAGCGCGGTGCTCGAAGGCATCCAGGCCGACAGCACCGTCGCGCAGCGAGTATTCACCGGCGATCCGCTCACCCTGCGCGAGCGCCAGTGGCAGCTGGCGATCCGCTACGACAAATAGTCCGCACCGATCCGCGCCGCGGCCGCGGGCCCGGACCGCCAGGTCAGGGCCCTCAGGCCCGGACCCTCAGGCCAGCACCACCAGCAGATCCTTCGCGTCCACCTGGGTGGACACGCGCACCAGCACCTCGCTCACCTGGCCGTCGACTTCGGCGCGCACCGCGGCCTGCATTTTCATCGCCTCGAGCGTCACCACCACCTCGCCCCGGGCGATTTTCTGCCCGACCACCACGGCGACCGTCGCCACCGTGCCCGGCATGGGCGCGCCGATGTGGCGCGGATTGCCCTCCTCGATCTTGCGCTGCGGCGCACGCGTCGGCGTCGCGGTGCGATCCAGGACGCGCACCGCGCGCGGCTGGCCGTTGAGCTCGAAGAACACCGTGCGGGTGCCGTCCTCGTGCGGCTCGCTGCGCGTCACGTAGCGGACGATCAGCGACTTGCCGCGCTCCAGGTCGATGCCGATCTCCTGGCCCGGCTCCATCCCGTAGAAGAAGGCCATGGTCGGGAGCTTGGCCACGTCGCCGAAGCGCCGGCGCTCGGCGTCGTAGTCGGTATAGACCTGCGGGTACATCAGGTAGGAGGCGAACTGCCGGTCGCTGAGCTCGTGCCCGACACCGGCCTGCGCGCTGGTGCGGAGCGCGGCCAGGTCGGCCGCCGGCAGCGCCTCGCCGGGCCGCCTCGTCAGCGGCGCCCTGCCCTTGAGCACTTTGGCCTGCAGCGCGGGCGGAAAGCCACCGTAGGGCTGGCCCAGATCGCCGTGGAAGAACTGCTCAACCGAGGACGGAAAGGCCACGGCATTTTCCGGGTCCAGCACGTCCTGGCGGCTCAGGCCGCTGCTGACCATGAACATCGCCAGGTCGCCGACCACCTTCGAGGTCGGCGTCACCTTGATGATATCGCCGAACATCTCGTTGACATCGGCGTAGGCCTGCGCGACCTCCGGCCAGCGCGTGTCGTCGATGCCGAGGCCGCGCGCCTGCTCGCGCAGGTTCGTGTACTGCCCGCCGGGCATGCCGTGCACGTAGACATCGGAGGTGCCGGAGCGGATGTCGCTCTCGAAGGCCGCGTAGTAGGCGCGCACCTGCTCCCAGTAGTGGGAAATGACCCGCAGGCTGGCCGGATCGAGCTGCGGGTCGCGCTCGCCGTAGCGGAGCGCCGTGGCGATGGATCCCAGGTTCGGCTGCGAGGTGAGCCCGCTCATCGCGTCCATCGCCGCATCGACGGCGTCGGCGCCCGCGGCCACGGCCGCGAACACGCTGGCGGCGCCGATGCCGCTGGTGTCGTGCGTATGGAAGTGCACCGGCAGTCCGATTTCCTGCTTGAGAGCCCGGACCAGCGTGTAGGTGCTCTGCGGCTGGCACAGTCCCGCCATGTCCTTGATGCCGATGAGGTGCGTGCCCGCGGCCTTGAGCGCGCGCGCCAGCTCCAGGTAGTAATCGAGCGTGTACTTGCGCTCGTGCGGGCTGGCCAGGTTGCCGGTGTAGCAGATGGCGGCCTCGCACAGCTTGCCCGATTCGAGCACGGCATCGATCGCCACGCGCATGTTCTCGACCCAGTTGAGCGAATCGAAGATGCGGAACAGATCGATGCCGGTCGCCGCGGCCTGCCGCACGAAAAAGCGCAGCGTGTTATCCGGGTAGTTCGTGTAGCCGACGGCATTGGCCGAGCGCAGCAGCATCTGCAGCAGCAGGTTGGGCACCGCCTCACGGAGCCGTTCGAGGCGCTCCCAGGGGTCCTCCTTGAGAAAGCGCATCGCCACGTCGAAGGTGGCTCCGCCCCAGCATTCCAGCGAGTACAGCTGCGGCAAGAGCTGGGCGTAGTAGGGCGCGATGCGCAGCATGTCGTAGCTGCGCAGGCGCGTGGCCAGGAGCGACTGGTGGGCATCGCGCATCGTGGTGTCGGTGACCAGCACGCGCTCCTGCTCCAGCATCCAGCCCGCGAAGCGCTGCGGACCCAGCTCGTCGAATTTCTGCTTGGTGCCCGCCGGGGGCGGCGTGGGCAGCAGTCGCGGCAGGCGCGGCGTCACGACCCGGAGCGGTGCCGGCCGGCCGCGCACCGCGGGGTTGCCGTTGACCACGGTCTCGGCCAGGAAGCTCAGGAGGCGCGTCGCGCGATCGCGCCGCGCGGGGGCCACGAACAGCTCCGGCGTCTCGTCGATGAAGCGCGTCGTGTAGTCGGCGTGCACGAACTTCGGATGCGTGATCACCTGGTCGAGGAAGCGCAGATTGGTCACGACGCCGCGGATGCGGAACTCCCACAGGGCGCGATGCATGCGCGCGATCGCCTCCTCCGGCGTCGGCGCCCAGGTCGTGACCTTCACCAGCAGCGAATCGTAGGAGCGAGTGATCACCGCACCGGCGTAGGCAGTGCCCGCATCGAGCCGCACGCCGAATCCGGCCGGGCTCCGGTAAGCGGTGAGCCGGCCGTAGTCGGGCACGAAATCGTGCTCCGGATCCTCGGTGGTCACGCGGCACTGCAGGGCGTAGGCACCCAGGCGGATCTCCTCCTGCCGCGGCACGCCGCTCGCCTCCTCGCCGATGCGCGCCCCGGCGGCGATGCGGATCTGCGCCTTGACCAGGTCGATCCCGGTGACCATCTCGGTGACGGTGTGCTCGACCTGGATGCGCGGATTGACTTCGATGAAATAAAACCTGCCGGTCGCGACGTCCTGCAGGAACTCGACGGTGCCGGCATTGCAGTAGCGGGCGGCGCGGCCGATCTGCAGTGCGGCCGTGCACAGCTGCGCGCGCTCAGCCTCGCTCAGGAAGGCCGCCGGCGCCCGCTCGACCACCTTCTGGTTGCGACGCTGCACGGTGCAGTCGCGCTCGTACAGATGCACCAGGCCGCCGTGGCGATCGCCGAGGATCTGCACCTCGATGTGCCGCGCCCGCTGCACGAGCTTTTCCAGGTAGACCTCGTCGTTGCCAAACGCCGCCCTGGACTCGCCGCGCGCGAGCGGCAGCAGTTCGGCGAGCTGCGACTCGCGCTCGACGATGCGCATGCCGCGTCCGCCACCGCCCCAGCTGGCCTTGAGCATCGCCGGGTAGCCCACCGCCGTGGCGAGCTGCCGGCATTGGCGCAGGTCCGCCGGCAGCGGCGGCGTCGCCGGCATCACCGGCACGCCGGCGGCGAGGGCGAGATCGCGCGCGGCCAGCTTGTTGCCCAGCGTGCGCATCGTCGCCGGCTCCGGACCGATGAAGACGAGGCCGGCGCGCGCGCAGGCTGCGGCGAAATCCGGACTCTCGGACAGGAATCCGTAGCCGGGGTGGATCGCCTCCGCCCGGGCCTGCTGGGCGATGGCGATGATTTCCTCGATGTCGAGGTAGGCCTGCAGCGGGCCCTTGCCCTCGCCGACCAGGTAGGCCTCGTCGGCCTTGGTGCGGTGGAGGGAGACGCGATCTTCCTGCGAGTAGATCGCCACGGTCGCGGCGCCCAGCTCGTTGGCGGCGCGCATCACGCGTATGGCGATCTCGCCGCGATTGGCGATCAGGATCCGGCGGAACGGCGGGCTCATGCCGCAGCGCTCATGCAAAACCCGGGCCCAGGGCGCGGGCCAGGTACTCTTCGAAGCTGCCGCGATCCGCCGATTGCTCGAGCTCCTGCGCGCGGAGCGATTCGGCCGCCTCGGCGGAGAAGGCTGCCAGCGCGATCGGATCGTGACCGGCCGGGTCGAGCAGGCGCGCGCGGTGCTGCGCGGAGAGGGTGCGCGTGTATTCCGCATGGCCGACACCCGCACTGTGCAGCTCGCGCAGCAGGCGCGCCGAGGGCGTGAGCGCCGGTTCGGCCAGCTTGTCGCGCTGGCGCAGCAGGGCCTCGCTGTAGGGGCGCTCCGCCTCGCCCGCGTCCAGGAGCTCGCAGATCCCCGTGAGCTCATCGAGCAGCGCTGCCGCCCAGTCCCGCAGCGGCACGGTACCACCCGCGCGTTCCAGCAGCAGGCCGGGCGCGCGCCCACGCCGCGCCACCAGCAGGTGGTTGCGCTCGAGCTGCTCCTGCTCGCTGGCACCGAGGGGCTCGCTGCCGCGCAGCAGGCACAGCGCCGCGAAGGCCTCCATGAAGTGCATTTCGTCGGCGCAGATGCCGATCGGCTCGAAGATGCACAGGTCCAGCGCGCGCAACTCGACGTATTCGACCCCCGCGCGGGCCAGCGCGCGGCCGGTGCTCTCCAGCGTGCGCGGCGCGCGCTTGGGCCGGATATTGCTGTAGTACTCATTCTCGATCTGCAGGATGTTGGCATTGAGCTGCCGGTACTCACCGGCCACGCGCACGCCGAGCGCGGCAAAGGGCGGATGCACGGTGTGCGTCGCACTGCTGATGTCGTGCAGGTACTCGCTGAGCGCATTGACCGAGACGCTCACGGCGGCCTGGTTGCGATTGCGGTAACCCAGATCGCTCATGCGGAGCGAAGTCGCGTGCGGCAGGTGCAGGGTGCCTCGGCCGAGCGGCCGCAACTCCGGATCGCTCCGCTCCTGCATGAAGCTCGCGCACATCGCCGGGGAGACCCCGAACAGGTAGAGGGCCAGCCAGCCGTGGCGCCGGTAGTTGCGCAGCAGGTCGAAATAGCGCGCCGAGATGAAGTCCGTGTCGGCCTGCCGCACCTCCAGCAGCTCGGCCCACAGCGGCCAGAAGCTCTCGGGAAAGGAATAGTTGAAATGCGCGCCGGCGATCGCCTGCATGATCGCGCCATAGCGGGTCTGCAGGCCGCGCCGGTACACTTCCTTGAACTGCCCGCGATGCGAGCGCCCGTAGCGCGCGATCGGCACCTCGGCGTCACCGGCGATTTCCCCGGGCATGGAGGCCGCCCACAGCAGTTCCTCGCCGAGCAGGCGCGCGACGAAGTGGTGCAGGTCACCCAGGTATGTCACCAGCGAGGCATTGTCCGTGAAGGTCGGCGAGACCAGCTCGAGCAGCGCCTCGGAAAAATCGGTGGTGATGTGGGGGTTGCACAGCGCCGAGCCGAGCGCGCGCGGGTGCGCAAGCGCTGAGACGCGCCCGGCGGGCGTGACGCGCAGTCCCTCGCGCTCCAGGCCGCGGCGGCCACCGGAAAGCGCGCCGCGCTCGCGGGCATTGACCAGCGCGGCCAGGCGTCGTTCGAAGACGCGGTCTACTACCGCACGCGCCATCCCCTCACTCCCCTGCCGTTCGGCACTTAGCTTCAGTAGACCACCGCTCCCGCCTCGGGGAGCGGGGCATCTTGCCCGGCGGCGCATCGCTTCGGCAATCCGCTGCCCCTTCGGCCCCGCAGGCCCCGCAGGCCCGCTGGCCCCGCAGGCCCTGCCGGCCCGCGGGCCCCGTGCAGAACCGGCCGCAAGCTGGCATCCTACGCGACCTGCGCCGCGGCCGGCGCGGGCGCATTCCAGCAGGAGGCCCCATGCTCATCGGTACTGCTCCCCGGCGTGTCGCCATCGTCGGCGGCATCCGCATCCCCTTCGCGCGCTCCCACGGTGCCTATGCGGGCCGGAGCAACCAGGACCTGCTCACCGGCGCGCTGCACGGCCTGGTCAAGCGCTACAAGCTGGGCGGCGAACGCCTGGGCGATGTGATCGGCGGCGCGGTCATCAAGCATTCCAAGGATTTCAACCTGGTGCGCGAATCGCTGATGTCCACCGAGCTCGATCCGCAGACTCCGGGCCTGGACATCCAGCGCGCCTGCGGGACGGGGCTCGAGGCGGCGATCCTGATCGCCAACAAGATCGCCCTGGGGCAGATCGATGCGGGCATCGGCTGCGGCGTGGACACCGTCAGCGACCCGCCGGTCGTCTACCCGGACTCCTACCGCAGGCTCCTGCTCAAGAGCTTCCGCGGCCGCAGCTTCGGACAGCGCCTCTCGCCCTGGCTCGGACTGCGCCCGCGCGACCTCAAGCCGGTCCTGCCCGGTGTGATCGAGCCGCGCACCGGCCTGTCGATGGGACAGGCCTGCGAGCTGATGGCCAGCACCTGGAATATTTCCCGCGCGGAACAGGACCGCGTGGCCTGTGAGAGCCACCTGAAGGCGGCGGCCGCCTGGAAGGAAGGCTTCTACGCGGACCTGGTCGTGCCGCACGCCGGATTGCAGCGCGACAACAATGTGCGGCCCGATACGACGGTGGAGAAGCTGGCCACGCTGCGGCCGGTATTTCGCACCGATGGCAAGGGGACGCTGACCGCCGGCAACAGCACGCCGCTGACCGATGGCGCGGCCGCCGTGCTGCTCGCTTCCGAGGACTGGGCGCGCGCGCGGCAGCTGCCGGTGCTGGCCTACCTGCGTGCCGGGAAGACCTGGGCCGTAGATTTCGCCTCCGGTCACGAAGGCCTGTTGATGGCCCCGGCCTACGCCGCCTCGGCCATGCTCAGCGACACGCAGCTCGCGCTGCAGGATTTCGACTACTACGAGCTGCACGAGGCCTTCGCCGCGCAGATGCTGTGCACGCTGAAGGCCTGGGAATCGCCGGAATTCTGCCGCGAGCGGCTCGGGCGCAGCGCGGCCCTGGGCTCCATCGAACCGTCCAGGATCAACGTCAAGGGCGGCAGCGTCGCGCTCGGCCATCCCTTCGCCGCGACCGGCGGGCGCATCCTCGCCGCGCTCGCCAAGCTGCTCGCCAACGATGCGCGCGCCAGGCGCGGACTGATTTCGGTCTGCACGGCCGGCGGCATGGGCGTGACCGCCATCGTCGAGCGGCCCTGATGCCACGTCAGAACTTCGGCAGCGGCACCGCCTGGGAGCCGATCGTCGGCTATTCGCGCGCGGTGCGGGCCGGTGACTACGTGCACGTCTCGGGCACGACCGCGACCGGTGCCGACGGGCAGATCGTCGGCCTCCATGACGCGGGTGCGCAGACCCGCCAGACCCTGTCCAATATCGAGGCCGCCCTGGCCAGGGCGGGAGCCACGCTCGCGCAGGTCGTGCGCACGCGCATCTACGTCCTCAATATCGCGGACTGGGAGGAGATCGGCCGCGCGCACGGCGCCGTTTTCGGCGAGATCCGCCCGGCCACCTCCATGGTCGAGGTCAGCCGCCTGATCGCCCCGGAAATGCTGGTGGAGATCGAGGCCGAGGCCTGGCTGGGCCGGTGATGAAATCGCAGGGGACCGCGCGCTGGGAGACCCTGATGGCGCGCGACGGGCACCAGTTCGCCGCCTATCTTGCGCCCGCCGCGGGCACGCCGCGCGGCGCAGTGGTCGTCCTGCAGGAGATCTTCGGCGTCAATGAACACATCCGCTCGGTGGCCGAACAGTACGCGGCCGCCGGCTATCTGACCATGGCGCCGGCCCTGTACGACCGCATCGGGCGCAATCTCGAGCTGGGCTACAGCGCGCAGGAAGTCGAACGGGCGCGCGGATTCAGGCTGCAGCTCGACGAAGCGAAGGCCATGCTCGACATCGCGGCCGCCGTCAACGTCGTGCGCCATGCCGGACGCGTGGTGCTGGTGGGCTACTGCTGGGGCGGACAGCAGGCCTGGATCGGCGCCGGCACGCTGCCCGTGCAGGCGGCCGTGGGCTATTACGCCAGCCGCCTGTGGGAAAAACTCGAGCGCGTGCCGGCCTGCCCGATGCTGTTTCACTTCGGCGAGCGTGACGCGTCGATCCCGGCGGCGCAGCTCGAACGCGTGCGCGCGGCCTACCCGGAAGGCAGCTATCATCTTTATCCGGCCGATCACGGCTTCAACTGCAGCGCGCGCGCCGCCTACGATGCCGCGAGCGCGGCGCTCGCCTGGCAGCGCACGCAGGATTTCCTCCGGCAGCACATAGGTTGAGCAGTTTATGCAATTGACGGACCCCAAGCTGTTGCGCCACCAATGCTACATCGGCGGCCAGTGGCGCGACGCGGCGGACGGGCGCACCCTGCCCGTGATCAACCCCGCCACCGGTGCGACGCTCGGCACCGTGCCGCAACTCGACGCCGCGGCCACACGCGGCGCGATCGAGGCGGCGGCGGCTGCCTTTCCGGCCTGGGCCGCGCAGACCGCGAAGCAGCGCGCCGTCATCCTGCGCCGCTGGTTCGACCTGATGATGGCGAACCAGCAGGACCTGGCGACCCTGATGACCGCCGAGCAGGGCAAGCCGCTGGCCGAAGCCCGGGGCGAGATCGCCTATGCCGCCGCCTACATCGAGTGGTTCGCCGAAGAGGCGCGCCGCGTCTACGGCGAGATCATCCCCGGTCACCAGGCCGACAAACGCATCGTGGTGCTGCGCCAGCCCGTCGGCGTGGTCGCCGCGATCACGCCCTGGAATTTTCCCGCCGCGATGATCGCCCGCAAGGCCGCGCCGGCGCTCGCCGCCGGCTGCACGTTCATCGTCAAGCCGGCGGGCCAGACGCCGCTGTCCGCGCTGGCCATGGCCGAGCTGGCCGCACGCGCGGGCGTGCCCGCCGGCGTACTCAACGTCATCACCGGCAACGCGCGCGAGCTCGGCGCCGAGCTGACCAGCAGCCCCCTGGTGCGCAAGCTGACCTTCACCGGCTCGACGGAAGTGGGACGCGTGCTGATGGCCCAGAGCGCCCCGACCCTCAAGAAACTGTCGATGGAACTGGGGGGCAATGCGCCCTTCATCGTGTTCGCCGACGCCGATCTGGATGCCGCCGTCCAGGGCGCGCTCGCCAGCAAGTACCGCAACACGGGCCAGACCTGCGTGTGCGCCAATCGCCTGCTCGTGCAGCAGGAGGTGTACGGGGAGTTCGAGTCGCGGCTGCGCCAGGCGGTCAGCGCCCTGGTCGTCGGTGACGGCCTGAAGGGGCCGACCGACCTGGGGCCGCTCATCGACGCCGCCGCGCTCGCGAAGGTGCAGGAACACATCGCCGATGCCCGCGCCAAGGGCGGCAAGATCACGCTGGGCGGCAAGGCGCATGCCCTGGGCGGCACCTTCTTCGAGGCGACGATCGTCACCGAGGCGACCAGCGCCATGAAATTCGCGCGGGAGGAGACCTTCGGGCCGGTCGCACCGCTGTTCCGCTTCCGCGACGAGGCCGAGGCCGTGCGCATGGCCAACGATACGGAGTTCGGCCTGGCCTCTTATCTCTATACCCGCGACCTGGCGCGGGCCTGGCGTGTGGCCGAGGCGCTCGAGTACGGCATCGTGGGTCTCAACACCGGCATCATCTCCACGGAAGTGGCGCCGTTCGGCGGCGTGAAGCAGTCCGGCTTTGGCCGCGAGGGCTCGCGCCACGGCATCCTGGACTATACCGAGCTCAAGTACCTGTGCATCGCGGGCATCACGCCCACCTAGAGGGCCCATGCTCGGCGTACTGACAGTCAACACCGGGACTCCCGACGCGCCCCAGGCGCGCGAAGTCCGCCGCTTCCTGCGGCGATTCCTCAGCGACCCGCGCGTCGTGGAGCTGCCGCGCTGGCTGTGGCTGCCGCTGCTGTACGGACTGGTCCTGCCGCTGCGCGCTCCGCGCAGTGCGCGCAAATACCGCGCGGTCTGGATGGACGATGGTTCGCCGCTCGCGGTCTACTCGCGCCAGCTGCGCACGGCGCTCGAAGTGGAACTGGACGCCAAGCTGCCCGGCGCGGCGGCGGTCGAGAGCGCCTTCCTCTACTCCGAGCCGCAGGTGCGCGGCGCGTTGCAGAGCCTGCGTGCCGCGGGAGCCGAACAGATCGTCGTGCTGCCGCTGTATCCGCAGGCCAGCGGCACCACCACCGGAGCGGTCTACGATCAGGTCATCGCGGCGATGGGCGACTGGCGCGCCCTGCCCGCCCTGCACCTGATCGGCGATTATCACGACGACGCCGGCTACATCCACGCGCTCGCCAACAGCCTGCGCGAACACTGGCAGCGGCACGGGCGGACGGCGCATCTGCTGCTGTCCTATCACGGCATCCCGGAGCACTGCGTCGAGCACGGCGATGCCTACGAGGCGCAATGCCGGGAGACGGCGCGGCGGCTCGCAGCCGAACTGGAGTTGCCGGCGAGTGACTGGTCCGTCAGCTTCCAGTCGCGCTTCGGCAAGGCGCGCTGGCTCACGCCGGCCACCGAGCACGTGCTGGCCGAACTGCCCGGCCGCGGGCTGCGCAGCCTGACCGTACTGTGCCCGGGCTTCGCCGTTGACTGCCTCGAGACGCTGGAAGAGATCGCGCTCACCGGCCGCGGCATCTTCCTGCGTGCCGGCGGCGAGCAGTTCCAGTACGTGCCGGCGCTCAACGATCGCGGCGATCATGCGCAGGCCCTGTGCAACCTGGTCCTCGCGCACGCCGGACCGGCCGCCTGATCATGTTCGGCCGCTTCCTGGAAATGAGTCTCGCCACCAGCGACATCGCCGCCTCGGTCCGCTTCTACGAACAGCTGGGCTTCGCGCAGCTCACCACCGGCGACACCTGGCACCATCCCTACGGCGTACTCAGCGATGGCCGGCTGTGCATCGGGCTGCATCAGCGCCCCGGACCGGTACCGCTCCTGAGCTTCGTCCGGCCCGAACTGGCGAAGCACGTGCACGAGCTGCGCGCGGCGGGCTTCGAGCCGCATTACACGCGCCTGGGCGATGAGGACTTTCACGAACTGCAGCTGCGTGATCCGGCCGGCCTCGGCATCGCGCTGCTCGAGGCGCGCACGTTCTCGCCGCCGCGACGCGGCCACACGCCGTCGCTGTGCGGCTGGTTCAACGCCTGCAGCACGCCGACCCTGGATACCGATACCGTGCGGGCATTCTGGGAACACGCCGGCTTCATCGCCCTGGAGACGCTCGACGATCCCTTCTCGCAGCTCGCGCTCACCAGCGACACGCTGACCCTCACGCTGCATCCACCCCGGGCGCTCGAATCCAGCGTGCTGCTTTTTACCGACCCGCAGATGCCCGAACGTCTCGAAAAGCTCGCGGCACTCGGCGTTCACGGCGGAGAGGACCTGCCGACCGGACTGGACCGGCGCGCCAATGCGCTGCTGCAGGCGCCGGAAGGCACGCTGCTGCTGCTGTTGCAGGCCGAGGCCTGATTGCAGGCTGGGGCCTGGGCCTCCGGGCCCGTTGACCGTCCCTAGCCGGCCGCCGCCGGCAGGCAGCGCAGCAGCAGCTGGAAGCGCGCGCGGACTTCGTCGTCGACCCGCAGCACACCCAGCAGCAGGCTGTAGGGCTCGATGCCCAGATCGGTCTGCCGGAAGCTGAATTCGCCGCTCGCCTGCAGGGTGCAGCCGTCGCGCTGCCAGTGCACCGGCACCTCGAGCCGGGCGTCGTGGTCGCGCACCGTCACCACGAGTTCAAGGAGCAGGCCGTCCGGGAGCACGCTGACCTGCTGGCAGCGCAGGGTCAGCAGGGGAAAGTGCGCGGCATCGAGCTGGCGTTCACCCAGCATGTGCTCGCGCGTGCCGGCCCGGGCGTCCGCATCGAGCGGCTCGGCGAATTCGCCCCCGGCGGCGCTGCGCTCCTGCGGATCGTCGATCTCGAAGGCGGCGACCGGGAGCTGGAATTCACAGGCCGAGCGCTCGAGCTGCGCCGGGATCCACACCGCGCCCTGCAGTCCGTGGGTGCTGATCACGTGGCTGTGACCCAGCTTGACCATGGGACCGGCCGCGTGCAGGTACAGCCGGAGCTGCGAGCCCTCGGCATCGAGCCGGTATTCGGTGGCGCCGGCCGGACGGGCGGGCACCCCGCCGGGCCCTCGCGCCGGGGGTGGCGCCCGGCAGGCGGCGGTGAGCGCCAGCAGTACGGCCACCAGGCCGTGTGCGCCGCCCGGCAATCGGGCGAGCCGCTGACCCGCTTTCGGTTCGTGCGCCATCTCTACGACTAAGTGTCGTAATGCGTATGCACCGGTTCATCGGTCACGGCCGCCAGGTCCGGCGCCGCGCCCTTGGCGCCTCGATCGAGCTGCCGGTAGCGCCCCTCGTAGAACAGCAGCGGCTCATGCGGGCCGCTCCCCATCTGCAGTTCGTGCACGGCGCCGACCACCACCCAGTGATCCCCGCCATCCACGATGCTGCGCACCGAGCAGATCAGGGAGGCCAGGCAACCCTCGAGCTTCGGCGTCGCACCCACGCGCACGAAGCGGAATGCCGGCGGCACCGGCTCACGCCAGGCCCCCGCGAAATAGGTGGAGATCGCGACCTGGTCGACGCGCAGCAGGTTGACGCTGAAGGGCACTGCGGGCGCGAGGTGCTGCGACAGATGCGCCTTCTTGGCCGGGCAGAACAGCAGCAGCAGGGGATCGAGCGATACGGAGCTGACGGCGTTGGCCGTCATCGCCTGGACCTCCTCGCCGGCCGGCACGGCGATGACCGCCACGCCGGTGGCAAACAGGCCCATCGTGTCCCGGAACTGTCGCTGATCCGCCATGCGCCCAGGGCCCTTCAGGCCGCACCGCTGCCGCGCAGCTGGTCGACGATGCCCGGATTCTCGAGCGTGGATACGTCCTGCGTGATGGCCTGTCCGTTGGCGATCGCACGCAACAGCCGCCGCATGATCTTGCCGGAGCGCGTCTTGGGCAGGCTGTCGGCGAAGCGGATGTTGTCGGGCTTGGCGATCGGCCCCAGCTGCTCGCTCACCCAGTTGCGCAGCTCCTTCACCAGCGCGCTGGTATCGCCGGTGGGCCGCGCGCCCCGCAGCACGACGTAGGCGAACACCGACTCACCCTTGATGGCGTCGGGCTTGCCGACCACGGCAGCCTCGGCGACGAGCGGGTTCGCGACCAGGGCCGATTCGATCTCCATGGTGCCGAGCCGGTGTCCGGAGACCTTCAGCACGTCGTCGATGCGGCCCATGATCCAGAAGCAGCCGTCGGCGTCGCGATGGGCGCTGTCGCCGGCGACGTAATACCGGTTCTGGAATCTTTCCCAGTAGGTGCTCAGGTAACGCTCGTTGTCGCCCCAGATGGTGCGCAGCATCGCCGGCCAGGGCTTGCGGATCACCAGGTACCCGCCCGCATCGGCCTGGGTCACCGGATCGCCCTGATCGTCGACGATTATGGCGTCGATGCCCGGCAGGGGCTGCGTGCAGGAACCCGGTTTCGTCGTCGTCACGCCGGGGAGCGGCGCGATCATGATGGCGCCGGTCTCGGTCTGCCACCACGTATCGACGATCGGGCAGCGCCCGCCGCCGATCACACGGTGGTACCACATCCACGCCTCGGGATTGATCGGCTCACCGACCGAGCCCAGCAGACGGAGCCGTGACAGATCGTACTTCGCCGGCAGTTCGTCACCGAGCTTCTTCAGGGCGCGGATCGCGGTCGGCGCCGTGTAAAACACCGTGACCCCGTGATCCTGGCAGATCCGCCAGAATCGGCCGCCGTCCGGCACCATCGGTGCGCCTTCGTACATGACCATGGTGGCGCCCGCGGCCAGAGGCCCGTAGGCCACGTAGCTGTGCCCCGTGACCCAGCCGATATCCGCCGTGCACCAGAACACGTCGCCGTCCCGCAGGTCGAACACCCATTCGCTCGTAAGCTTCGCGTTCAGCAGGTAACCGGCGCTCGAGTGCTGGATGCCCTTCGGTTTCCCGGTCGAGCCCGAGGTGTAGAGCAGGAACAGCGGGTGTTCGGCCTCGACCCAGACCGGATCGCAGCTCGTCGCCAGGCCATCCAGCAGTTCATGCCACCACAGGTCGCGCCCCGGCCGCATCGGCACCGCCGTGCCGCTGCACCTGAACACCAGCACTTTCTCGATGGTCGGACAGGCGCCCTCGAGCGCCTTGTCGACCGCCGCTTTCAGTTCGACGATGCCGCCGCCCCGGCGGCCGCCGTCAGCGGTGATTACCAGCCGCGCGCCCGCGTCTTCGACCCGATCGCGGATCGAATTGAAGGAGAAACCGCCGAAGACCACCGAGTGCACCGCCCCGATGCGCGCGCAGGCCAGCATGGCGATGACCGCCTCCGGCACCATCGGCATGTAGATCACGACGCGATCGCCGTGGCCCACCCCGAGCCGCTTGAGTCCGTTGGCGAGTCGGCAGACCTCGGCGTGCAGCTCGCGGTAGCTGAAGCGGCGCACGTCGCCGGCCTCGCCCTCAAATAGAATGGCCGGCTGCTCCGCACGGCTCGCCAGATGCACATCCAGGCAATTCCAGGCGACGTTCAGCTCCCCGTCGGTGAACCAGCGGTAGTTCGGCGCCCTGGATTCATCCAGCGCCACGGTGAAGGGGCGGTGCCAATGGAGCGAACGGCGCGCCAGGTCCGCCCAGAAGCCGACATGGTCGGCGGCGGCGGCGGCGCGCATCGCGGCCGCCTCGGCGGCGCCGATGCGGGCGCGCGCGGCGAAGCCTGCAGGGGGTGGGAACACCCGCTCCTCCTGCAGTGCCGATTCGATATTCTTCTCGCTCAAGGGTCCCCCTGTCGCGGACTGGCGCCCAAGAATACTGGAAGCCACCTGAAGAGTGATACCGCAGGATCGCCCCGCGCCATACGGTAAACTTGCTCGACAGGCACCGCACGGAGCAGTCACATGAACGGAACGATGTCGCGCCGCGAGGCGCTCAGGAAACTGGCTCTCGGCGCCGGCACCCTGCTGGTGGCTGGCGCGGCGCGCGCAGCGGGCACGGCGGGCGCAGCGGCGGCGGCGGGCACGGCGCACGGCGGCGCGGCCCAGCCCCCACCGCCCACCGCCAACCTGCCGCATGTCGTTTCCACCGATCAGCTGGCGATCGCGCTGTCCTATCACGAGAGCGCCAAGACCGTCGACGCGACGAAGTTTCCGACCTACAAGCCGGACCAGAAGTGCGGCACCTGCCTGCAGCTCACCGGCAACGTGGGCGATCCCTGGCGGCCCTGCAATCTGTTTCCTGGCAAGCTGGTGCACGCCGAAGGCTGGTGCAAGGTCTGGGTCAAGAAGGTATGAGGCGCTCGGCCTGCCGGCGCAGCAGCTGACCGAAACCATGGTGCCGGCAGAAACTCTCCAGCTCCGGGAGCGCGGGGCTGCGCCGGCGCAGCGCCTCGCCGCCGACGTGGAGCGGAGCGTCGCAGTGGATGCGCGTCAGGGAGCGGGCCAGGAACGCAGCCTCGCGATGGGCGCGCAATTTCGCGGGTAGCTGCGCCGCGCCGCGCATCGGAAGATAGGCCACACGCTCGAGGTCCGCGTAGAGCTCCTCGAGCGAGGCGTAGCGGCTCATGAGCGCGCCGGCGGTCTTGGGCCCGACGCCCGGGACGCCCGGAATATTGTCGACCGCGTCACCGGTCAGCGCCAGGTAGTCAGCCATGCGCTCGGGCGCCACGCCGAAGCGCCCGGCAATCTCCTCGTAGCTGTATTCGGCCGCGTCGCTGTAGTCCCAGAAGCGATCGCCCCTTCCCACCAGCTGCGACAGGTCCTTGTCGCGCGTCACCACGGTGACGCACAGGCCCTCGGCACGCACCCGCGCCGCCAGCGTGCCGATCAGGTCGTCGGCTTCGTATTCGCCGCTGGCGAATTCGGCGACGCCGAGGTGGCGGCAGAACTCGCGGCACAGCGCGAACTGGCGCTTGAGCTCCGGAGGCGCCGGCTCGCGATTGGCCTTGTAGGAAGGCAGCAGCGCATGGCGGTGACCGGCGCCGCGGCTCTCGTCGAAGGCCACGGCCAGGAAGCGCGGCGCGCGCCGCTCGATCAGGTCGCTCAGGAAGCGCGCGAAACCGTACAGCGCGTGCGTGGGGTTGCCCGCCTCGTCGTGCAGCGCAGGCGACTGCGCGTACCAGGCGCGGAAGATGTACACGGAGGCATCGATCAGATAGACCATGCTGCCGGCCGCGGCGGACGGGACACCACCCGGACGCCGTTCAAATCAACTGAGCCAGCGCTGGATGCGCGCGTGCAGCGGGCTGCTGCGCGGGAAATGCGCCTGCAGGTATTCCATCTGGTCGGCGAGCACGCGCCGGCCCTTGAGAAAGATGTACTCGGCATAGGTGGGCATGAAGGGCACGGCGATGAGCTGCATCTTCGACTGCTCCGGCGTACGCCAGGCCTTCAGGTTATTGCAGCCGCGGCAGGCAGCGACGACGTTGGTCCACACGTCGCGCCCGCCCTGGCTGAAGGGCCGCACGTGATCGCGCGAGAGCTCGCGGCTGCTGAAGCGGCCGGCGCAATACATGCACAGGTACGCGTCGCGGCGGAACAACGTCTCGTTGTTGAGCGGTGGCACGTAGTCGTGGCGGATGTTGCCGGGATTGCCGGTGTGACCAACCGTGGCGACGATCGAATTCACCTCGACCACGGTGCGCTTGCCGCTGCGCGCATTGATGCCGCCGTAGAGCCGGTAGACGAGGGAACCGCAGGTGTAGGCCACCTGCTCCTGGTGGTACAGCCGCGCCGCTTCCCGGTAATCGATCCATTCCAGCGGCATGCCGGCAATGTCGGCGCGCAGGACCATCTGCGACAGGCCGTGCGCAGCCGAGTACAGCACGAGGCGGGTATCCTCGTCTGCACGGTGCCGGGGCGGCAAATCCTTCAGTTTCATGTGTGTAAGATACGGCAGCCTTGTGCGAGAATTCAACGGATGAGGCGACAACGCAACACCCCCCCGGGAGCCCTTTCATGCCCGTGACCATTGGCGCGCTGCGCGAGACCGTGCCCGGTGAAATGCGTGTCAGTGTGGTACCCGAAGTCGCCGAAAAGCTCAGCCTGACGGGCGCGCGCGTGCTGCTGGAGCGGGGCGCGGGCGTCAGCGCCCAGTTCCCGGACGCACTTTACAAAAAGACGGACTGGGCGGACTCGGCCGCGGCCGTCGTGGCGCAGGCGGACGTCCTGCTCACCGTGCAGCCGCTGAGCCTGGCGCAGATCGGGACCCTGAAGCCCGGCACCGTGGTCGTCGGCTTCATGCAGGCGCACGCGCGCCTGGCTGAAGTCCGGGCCCTGTGCGAGCGTCGCATCACCAGCTTCGCCATGGAGCTCGTACCGCGCATCTCGCGCGCGCAGTCCATGGATGCCCTGTCCTCGCAGGCCGCGGTGGCCGGATACAAGGCGGTGCTGATCGCCGCGAGCACGCTCGCCCGTTTTCTGCCGATGCTGACCACCGCGGCCGGCACCATCCGGCCCGCGCAAGTGCTGATCGTCGGGGTCGGCGTCGCCGGGCTCCAGGCCATCGCCACCGCCCGGCGCCTCGGCGCCGTGGTGGAGGCCTACGACGTGCGCAGCGCGACCCGGGAGCAGGTCAAGTCGCTCGGCGCAAAGTTCATCGAGACCGGCGTCTCGGCCGAAGGCCAGGGCGGCTACGCGCGCGAACTTACGCCTGAGGAAAAGGCCAGGCAGCAGGAAGTGCTCGAGGCACGCATTGCACTGGCCGACGCGGTGATCACGACGGCGGCGATCCCGGGGCGGCCCGCGCCGCGCATCATTTCGCGCGCCGCGGTCGAGCGCATGAAGGCCGGCGCGGTCATCGTCGACATTCCGGCCGAGTCGGGCGGCAACTGCGAGCTGACCCGGGCCGGCGAGACGGTGCTGCACCAGGGCGTGCAGATCGTCGGCCCGGTGAACCTGCCGGCACAGCTGCCCTATCACGCCAGTGAAATGTACGCGCGTAATCTGCTCAATTTCCTCAAGCCCGCGCTCGACAAGTCCGGCGCGCTGGCGATCGACTGGCAGGATGAAGTCTTTGCGCAATCGTGCCTGACGCACGACGGCGCCATCAGGCACGAATCCACCCGCAAAGCGGTAGAGGGCACATGACTGGCATCGTCGCGCTTTATATTTTCATGCTGGCCGCGTTCACCGGCTACGAAGTCATCGCCAAAGTGCCGGTGATCCTGCACACACCGCTGATGTCGGGTTCCAATTTCGTGCACGGCATCGTGCTGGTCGGCGCGATGGTCGCGCTGGGCAACGCCACTGGCGGACTCGAGAAGACCATCGGCATCATCGGCGTCGTCCTGGCTGCCGGCAATGCCGCGGGCGGCTACGTCGTGACCGAACGCATGCTGGAGATGTTCAAGTCCAGCGGCGCCAGGAAGCAGCCGGGGGCGCATTGATGGGCCCCATGTCCGGCACCGACGCGCGCCTGCTGCTGATCCAGGCGAGCTATTTCGTCACCGCGTTCCTGTTCATCATGGGCCTGAAGCGCATGAGCTCGCCGGTGACGGCGCGCAGCGGCATCCTCTGGGCCGGCGCCGGCATGCTGGTGGCGACGATCTTCACGCTGCTGTATCCGGGCATGGGCAACTACCCGCTGATCCTCGCGGCCATCGCGGTGGGCGCCTCCCTGGCCTGGATCAGCGGCCGGCGCGTGGCGATGACCAACATGCCGCAGATGATCGCGCTCTACAACGGCATGGGCGGCGGCGCGGCCGCCGCGATCGCCGCGGTGGAACTGTACCGCGGCAAGCCGCTCGCAGCGGTGGTCGCCACCCTGGCCGTGGTGGGCGGCATCATCGGCGCGGTCTCCTTCAGCGGCAGCCTCATTGCATTCGGGAAGCTCCAGGGACTGATCAAGAAGTCCTACCGCTTCGGCGGCCAGCAGGTCCTCAACCTGCTGATCCTGGCTGGCGCACTGGCCGTCGGCGCCCTCGTCGCCAGCGGTCATGCCATCGGCGCGGGCCACGTGACCGGCATTTTCGGCCTGGCGCTGCTGCTGGGCGTGACGATGACCCTGCCGATCGGCGGCGCCGACATGCCGGTGGTGATCTCGCTGTACAACGCGCTCACCGGACTCGCGGTCGCCTTCGAGGGATTCGTGCTCGGCAACGCCGCCATGATCATCGCCGGCACCGTGGTGGGCTCGGCCGGCACCCTGCTCACGCAGCTCATGGCCCGCGCCATGAACCGCTCGCTCGGCAACGTGCTGTTCTCGGGCTTCGGCGACACCGGCGGCGCCGCCAGCGGCGGCGCGGGCATCGCGGGCAGCATGAAGCCGATCGAAGCAGCCGACGTCGGGGTGATGATGGCTTTCGCGCAGAAAGTGATCGTGGTGCCCGGATACGGCATGGCCGTCGCGCAGGCGCAGCACAAGGTGTGGGAACTGTGCCAGCTGCTGATCGAGCGCGGCGTGCTGGTGCGCTTCGCCATTCATCCGGTGGCCGGACGCATGCCCGGGCATATGAACGTGCTGCTGGCGGAAGCGGGCGTTCCCTATGATCTGATCGCCGATCTCGATGAGATCAACGCGGAGTTCGAGACCGCCGACGTCGCGCTCATCATCGGCGCGAACGATGTCGTCAATCCGGTGGCGCGCAACGACAAGTCGAGCCCGATCTACGGCATGCCGATCCTGAATGCCGACAAGGCGAAGAATGTGATCGTCATCAAGCGCGGCCAGGGCGCGGGCTTCTCCGGAATCGAGAACGCGCTGTTCTATCTGGACAACACGCGCATGCTCTACGGCGACGGCCAGGCCGCCGTCAGCCAGCTCATCCAGGCGGTCAAGGCCGTCTAGAGCCCGCCGCGCGCGCTGAGCATCGCTCAGGCGATTGCAACCAATCCGCCGTTCACGAGTATCAAAGGGGAGGCAGCAGGAAAATTCGCTGCTGCCACAGCACCTGTTCTCAACCGCTGCCCCAAGCGTAGGAGGCCGACATGTTTCACCCTGCCGTTTTGAAGACACTAGCCCCAATCTTGCTGCTCGGCGCCGCCGCGGCCTTCGCCCCTGCGATTGCCTGCGCCGCCTATGGCGACTCACCCAACTCAGTGGTCAGCTCCGCGAAGGTGGTTCGTTTCCACGACCTGAACCTGGGCCGGGAGGACGACGTCGCCACGCTGTATGCGCGCATCCGCCGCGCCGCCGTCGAGGTCTGCAGCTCGAGCGCCGCGTCGGCGGTGCAGCGCGACTGCTACCAGGAGGCGATAGCCACGGCCGTCGCTCGCGTCAACAGCCCGGCGCTCAACGCCTATCACCAGCGCCGCACCAGCGTCGGCATGCGCGCCGGCGCTCGCGCAGGCGATCGAGCATGTGAGCGCGTTCCGCAGGCGTCGCAGCCAGCCAGCGCCGGCGCAATTGCTGGCGCTTCCAGGGCGGCAGGCGCGCGAAGGCGCGGAAGTTCTGGCGTATCAGCTCCTGGGCTTGCGGGTCGAGCTGCTGAAAACGCTCCCAGCGATGCCGGATCAACTCGCGCCGCTCCTCGGGCAGGCCCTGCCAGGTCTGAAAGCGCTCGCGCGCCTGGGCCCGCTGTTCCGTGTCCATGCCGAGCCAGCGCTCGGCGCCGCGCGCCAGCGCCTGCTGTCGCGCCGGGGGCAGGCTGTCCCAGTCGCTGCCATGACGCTTGAGCAGCTCCTGCTGCGCGGACGACAGTGAGTTCCAGGCGAGCGGTGGCGCGGGCACGGGCGCCGGATTTGTGGCGGCCGGGGCGGCCGGAGTGGGCGCGGCGCCGACTGCCAGCGGGGCGGGCCCAGCGTCCGGTGCTTCCCCGGCCCGCACCACCGGGATCAGCAAGGGCAGGCACAACAGCGCGTACAGCGACCATGCGGGAACGCGTTTCATGGGTGATTCACCTTGTCGGGCGCGGTTTTGGAATGAGCGGCGTCGTGAGCACCGCCTGGTTTATCGGGGGCCGCGTGCGCGCGTTGCCACGCCTCGCCCTCCTGCACGCCGTGGTCGGCCAGATAATCGTGCCAACCTTCTTCAGCAGAATCGAGCGACCCCAGGTACTCCAGCAGGTCGGCATCCGCCGGAGCATCCGCCGCGCGCAGCGGCGGCGCGAGGCAGGCGCCACCGCACAACAGACTTACGGCGTACCACTGCGCCTTCACGAACCCAGGCCCCCGCCGGTGTCCTGCTCCGTGTTCACGGCCCAGTCATAGAATTCGTAGTCCACTTCGCCATCCTGCACGGCCTGGTCCTGGGCGAGGGCGAGCGCGTCGCGGTCGGCGAGCAATTCCAGATCCTCGCCGCCAGCGACGCTCGATTGCTGAAGCTCGGGCGCGGGCATGCGCCCCGCCAGCAGCAGCACGGCCAGCAGCGCTCCGGCCACCGCGCCTGCGGGCAGCCAGTTCCGCCAGGCGGCGTAGCCCGCGCCGCCGAGGCGGGCCAGGGGCCCGCGCTGCTCCAGCGCCGCATGGCGGGCACGGGTCAGTCGCGAGCGCGTGCGCGCACTCAGGTGTTCGATGCTCCCCTCGAGCAGGGCGCGCGCGCGTCGCGCGAATTCGTCTTTTTCCGGATCGATGTCAGTCACGACCAGAACTCCCCCAGAGCGGACCGTAGTGTCTGCACGGCCCTGAAATAATGCGTCTTGACGCTGCCGGCTGAACAGCCCATTGCCCTGGCCGTCGCGGCCACGTCCAGGCCTTCGAAAATGCGCAGCAGGAACGCCTGGCGCTGGCGCGCGGGCAGCGCGGCGAGCTGCGCCTCGAGCGCCCGCAGCGTCTCGTCGGTCTGGACCAGGGCCACGGGACCCGGCGCCGGATCGGGCAGCTGCTCGAGCGGGTCCGGCGCCGCGGCGCCCTCTTCTTGAGCCGACCAGGGTATCCAGGCCATCACGCGGGCGCGCACCGCGCGGCGGCGCTGCAGGTCGCGGATGCAGTTTTCGAGAATGCGATAAAAGAGCGGCGGCCATTCCTCCTGCGGGCGGCGCGCGTAGCTGCGCACCAGCCGCAGCATCGCGTCCTGCACGGCATCGAGCGCGTCGTCTTCGTGACGCAGGGCGATCTGTGCGATCCTGAAGGCCTTGCGCTCAACGCTGGCCAGGAATTGATCCAGGGCGCGGGTGTCGGTCGACGTCGATTCCGGCAAAGCGGTGGCCCCTGGCAATAGGAATCCTGCGGTCGCGGCCGGCAATGTAGCAAAGGCGTCCATGGCTCATGAAATCAACGTCGCCAAAGGCAGACGGTTGACAGCGAAATCTGGCAAACAGAGTTTGCGCCAGAATCATCCACTTAGGCGCCGCCGTGCAGGTCGAATGCCAGGCGCGCGCGCGGCCCTGTGCTCGACAGGGCCAGAAATCTCCTAATTCCATGATTCCAATAGCTCATTTCGGAACGGCGTGCCGGGCGAGGCGATGCCGCCGGGGCCAGCAGCCACCGTCCCGGACGCAGGAGACGGCAATCCGTCCACAGACTTATCCACATGACGGCGATCGATGACGGACCTTAAGCCCAGCGCCGCAGAGGTGGTCCGGGTCGCCGTCGACTGCCCGCTGCGCACCCTGCTCGACTACCTGCCGCCCGCCGGCCAGACCGTGCGAGCCCTGCCCGCCGGCGCCCGGGTACGCGTGCCCCTGGGCGCACGATCCGCCATCGGCGTCATCGTCGGCCATGCGCCGCGCTCCTCGCTCCCGGGCACCCGCCTGCGGGCCATCACCGCCCTGCTGGACCGCGAACCGCTCCTCGATGCGGCCCTGCTCGAGCTGCTGCAATGGACGGCCAGCTATTACCACCATCCACCGGGCGAAGTGGTGGCCGCGGCGCTCCCGGCGGCCCTGCGGGACGGGCACAGCGCGCTCGCCCAGGAGGAGTGGCTGGAGATCACGGCTGCGGGAGTCACGGCTAGCCTCGAGGGTGGAGCGCAGCGCGCGCCCCGCCAACGGCAGGTGCTGATGCTCCTGGCGGGCCACCCCGCCGGAATCAGCGCGGCGCAACTCGAAGCGCTGGCGCCCGGCTGGCGTCCGGCCGCTCGCGCGCTCGCGAAGCGCGGCTGGAGCCGCTCCGCCGTGCGGGATGCCGGCGATTCCGAGGCGACACCGGCGACCGCAACGGCCGGCGCGCCGGAACTCAGCCCGGCGCAACTGCTGGCGGTCGAGGCGATCGACGCCGCGGCCGGCCGCTATGGCGCCTTTCTCCTGCAGGGCGCGACCGGAAGCGGCAAGACGGAGGTCTACCTGCGCGCCGTGGCGCGCTGCCTCGAGCGCGGCGCGAACGCGCTGGTGCTGGTGCCCGAGATCGGCCTCACCCCGCAGCTGCTCGAACGATTTCGCACCCGGCTCCCGGTGCGCATGGCGGTGCTGCATTCGGCGCTGAGCGACGGCGAGCGGCTGGCCGCGTGGCGGGAAGCCCGTGCGGGGCGCGCGCGCGTCGTGATCGGCACGCGCTCGGCCGTATTCGCCCCGATCCCGCGACTGGGGCTGATCACGGTCGATGAGGAACATGACAGTTCCTACAAGCAGCAGGAAGGCGGCTGCCGCTACTCGGCGCGCGACGTGGCGGTACGGCGCGCGCAGCAGGCCGCGGTGCCGGTCGTGCTCGGCTCGGCCACGCCGGCCCTCGAGTCGCTGCAGAACGTGCAGCTCGGACGCTACCGGCAACTGCCCCTGCCGCGGCGCGCCGACCAGGCGGCCGCGCCGCGCCTGGCGCTGATCGATCTGCGTGCCCATGCGGTGCATCAGGGGCTGGCCGGCCCTGTGACGCAGGCCATCGGGCGGCATCTTGCCGCGGACGGCCAGGTGCTGGTGTACCTGAACCGGCGCGGCTACGCACCGACGCTGCTGTGCACGAGCTGCGGCTGGATCGCACCCTGCAGTGAGTGCGACGCGCGGCTGACCGTCCATCGCGAGGCGGCGCAGCTGCGCTGTCACTGGTGCGGGGCGACGCAGCCCCTGCCGACCCGTTGCGCGCGCTGCGGCTTCGCGGTCAAGCCCGTGGGCCAGGGCACCGAACGCATTGCCGAGACGCTGGCGGCGATGTTTCCGGACGCTCCGCTGCTGCGGCTCGATCGGGACACGGCGCGCGGCGCGGCGGACGTCGAGGCGGTGATGAATGCGCTGCTCGATGGCTCGGCGCGCATTCTGGTCGGCACGCAGATGGTGACCAAGGGACATCATTTCCCCGGCGTGTCGCTGGTCGCGGTGATCAACGCGGACCAGGGCCTGTTCAGCACCGACTATCGCGCCGCCGAGCGCCTGGCGCAGACCATCGTGCAGGTGGCCGGCCGCGCAGGCCGGGGTGCGCGCGCCGGCGAGGTGCTGATCCAGACCGAATATCCCGAGCACCCCCTGCTGCAAAGTCTCATCAGGGGCGGCTACGAGGCCTTTGCCGCCGGCGCACTGAGAGAACGCGAGGCCGCCCGCTGGCCCCCGTTCAGCCGCCTGGCGCTGCTGCGCGCCTCGGCGCGCAGCGCCGCCGAAGCGCTGGGTTTTCTGCGCGCCGCGCGCGAGTGCGCCGGCGAACGGCCACCGGTCCGGCTCCTCGGTCCCGTGAATGCCGCGATGGCCCGGCGCGCCGGGCGGCACCATGCCCAGCTGCTGGTCGAACATGCCGGGCGCGGCGAACTGCAGCGTTTTCTGGATTCGTGGCTGGAGCTGGTCGAGCGCCTGCCCGAGGCGCGGCGGGTGCGCTGGGCGATCGACGTCGATCCGCTGGATATCCAGTGAATGGCGCTTTTTGGGTAGACTGCGCGACCGAAGAACCTCGACCGCGAGTCCTCCCTGTGCTGCCAGATTCACCAGGCACCCCGACTTGAAAACCGAGCTCGAAGAGCTGCTGGCGCGGGCGCTTGAGCGCCTGCAGGGAGAGCTGCTGCGCGCGCCCGTGGAGCGCAGCGCCATCGTGGTGGAGCGCACGCGCGATGCCCAGCACGGGGATTTCAGCTGCAACATCGCCCTGCGCCTGGCGAAGAGCGCGGGCCACAGGCCCGCTGAACTCGCCGCCGCGATCGTGGCGGCGCTCCCGCCCAGCCCGCTGCTGTCGCGCGCGGAAGTGGCCGGAGCGGGATTCATCAACCTGTACCTCGCGGGCAACGCGCAGCGCGACGCACTTCGGCGCGTGTTCGAGCAAGGCGCGCGCTACGGCACCAGCCAGGCGGGCGCCGGCGCACGCGTGATCGTCGAGTTCGTCTCGGCCAATCCCACCGGGCCGCTGCACGTCGGCCACGGCCGCCAGGCGACCTACGGCGCGACGCTCGCCAAACTCCTGCAGGCCACCGGCCACAGCGTCCATCGCGAGTACTACATCAACGATGCGGGCCGCCAGGTCGACATCCTCGCCGTGAGCGTCTGGGTACGCTACCTGCAGGCCGGCGGCGTCGAGCTGCCCTTTCCGGTCAATGGCTATCGCGCCGACTACGTGCAGGGCATCGCGACGCGCCTGCACGCGCAGTGCGGACCTGCGCTGCAGCGCCCGGCGGCTGCGGTGCTCGCCGGGCTCCCCGCCGATGCCGCGGCGGGTGAACCCGAGGCCACTGCCGGCGAGAAGAAGGAGCGGTACATCGACGCGCTGATTGCGCGCATGCGTGAGCTCATCGGCGCTGCGGCCTACGAGGAAGTGCTCGAACTCGCGCTGGCCGCGATGCTGGCCGACATCCGCGAGGATCTGGCCGCCTACGGGGTCGAGTTCGAGCAATGGACCTCCGAGCGGGCCCTGGCGCGCTCCGGTGCCGTGGACCGCCTGCTCGCCCGCCTGGCCGGACAGCAGCAGACCTACACCCGGGAGGGCGCCCTCTGGCTGCGCAGCAGCGCCTTCGGCGATACCGAAGACCGCGTGCTGGTGCGGGCCAACGGCCAGCAGACTTATTTCGCCCCTGATCTCGCCTATCACCTCGACAAACGCGCGCGTGGCTACGCGCGGCTCATCGACGTGTGGGGCGCGGATCATCACGGCTACATCGCGCGCATGCGCGCCGGCCTGGTGGCGCTGGGCGAGCCGGGTGATTGCCTGGAAGTGTGCCTGATGCAGTTCGTGAGCCTGTATCGCGGCGGCGAGAAGGTGCCGATGGGCAAGCGCGATGGCCAGTTTGTCACGCTCCGCCAGCTGCGCGAGGAAGTCGGCAACGATGCCTGCCGGCTGTTCTTCCTGATGCGCAGCCACGAGCAGCATCTGGATTTCGATCTCGAGCTCGCCAAGTCGCGCAGCAACGACAACCCGGTCTACTACCTGCAGTACGCCCACGCGCGCGTCGCCAGCGTGATGAAGCAGCTCGCCGCACGCGGTCTGAAGTACGACGCGGGCGCGGCGCTGGCGAGCCTGGGGTTGCTCGACGGCCCGCACGAGGCCGCCGTGCTCACGGCGATCAACCGCTATCCGGAACTCATCGCCCAGGCGGCCGCGAATCGTGCACCGCACCTGCTGGTGCACTTTTTGCGCGATCTCGCGCAGGCCTTTCACACCTGGTACAACGCCGCGCAGTTCATCGTCGAGGACGGCGCCACGCGCAACGCGCGGCTGGCGCTCGCCCTGGCCACGCAGCAGGTGCTGCGCAACGGACTGGAACTGCTCGGCGCCAGTGCGCCGGAGAGCATGTGAGCAATCGGCGGCTCACCGCGCGCGACTACAAGAGCGTACGACGCGGCGGCCTGAATCTGGCGCGGCTGCGCGACCTGGGCCTGGGTCTCGCCACCGGACTCCTGGTGGCGCTCATCGTCTACGTCGGCGATCACCGCGCCGGCCCCGGTGCCGTTGAGCCGCTGCCGACACCGCGGCACGCTGCGCCGCGGACCGCGGACAGCGCCGGTTTCAACGGGGCGGCCGGCGCCGAAGCCGCCAGCGGCGGCTACGATTTCTACGAAGGGCTGCCGAAATTCGAAGTCGTGGTGCCGGAGAAGGAGCACGGCGCACACGTCGATGCGGCCGCGCGCATCGAGCGCCCGGGCACCTATTTCCTGCAGGCCGGGTCCTACCGCAACGAAGCCGACGCCGAGCGTGTGCAGGCGCAGCTGGCGCGCCAGAACATCAGCGCCAACGTGCAGCGCGTGCAGCTCGACGCGGACGTCTGGTTCCGCATCCGCATCGGCCCGATCAAGGATCTCACCCAGCTCAATCGCGTGCGCCAGCAGCTGCAGGCCGCCGAGATCGTCTCGCTCGTGATCCGGGTCGAGGATTAGCCCGACTACCAGCGCACACCCTGCGGGCGGCCGTACCTGGAATCGATGAGCGCGTAGAGCGCGGCCGTAAAGCGGTCAGCCTCCGCCCCCGTCATGTGCGACCACTCCGGCAGGGTGTAGCCCTGCAGCTGTGGATAATCCTGGAAGTGGATGCCGGGTGCGCCGGTCTCCGCCAGCAGCACGTCCCAGGTGGCCTCACGCGGAAACACCCGCTGCTCGTAAGCCAGGTACTGGTCCACGCTGGGCTCGCGCAGGAACACTACGGGCACGCCACGCGCACGCAGCTTCGCGACCGCCGCCACGGCGCGTGCGATCTGCTTGTCGAGCGTCTGCTTGTTCTCGGCCGCTTTCGCCGGTGTCGGCGGCGGGTCGTGGAAGTCCTGGTCCCAGATCCGCCGCGCCAGCGCGCGGTAATCCGGATCGGTCTCGAGTTTGCTCCACATCCGGTTATTGCGGTCCGCCTCGGTGTTGCCGAGCTTGCGTACATTGGTGGAGGCCTTGCGGCCCGGGCGCAGCGGCCAGCCCTGGCGCTTGATCACGGTGAACAGGGCGAAGTCGTTGTCGTAGAAAGCGACGTAGGGCTCGATCAGATGCATGGAGAGCCACTTGCCGACGCGATCCGAGGGTGACTCGCGCTTCAAATACTTTAGCCACTGCCCCCCTCCGTGGTATTCGTAGCCCATGAAAAACAACTCGGGCGCAACGCCGACCAGTACGCGTCCGTGGAATTTCTGGTCGTCGGCGAGATCTTCAAGTGCGAACAGGGGCGAAGTGCCGACGACCGCGAGCTGGATCGGCCGGCGTCCCGACAGGCGTTCCCACACCGGCAGCTGTACGTCGAAATAGGTGCGCGAGGATGCGAGGAGCACAGTGGCATCCTGCCCTGTGGTGTCGACCTGCCGCCGCTGAATGGCCCACAGGGCGCTGTCGTCGCGAAAGCTCGGCGTCACGCCGTAGTCGCGCCAGTACCACTCCCATCCGCCGCAAAGCAGCAGCGCGAGCGCGGTTGCAGCGAGCAGCATTTTTCCCCACGGCAGGTCCGGGACCGGGCGCTCGGGCACGGGCTGCGCGACGCCCGGGCGGTCGGCCGCGGTCAGTCGCTTCGCCAGCGGCTCCGGCGACCCGGCGTGGCTAGAACTGGAAGTAGATGAAGGCATTGCCCGTGCCCTGCGAGATGATGATGACGAAGATCATAAGACCCCAGGCGGCGGCGATCAGCGCCGGGTGCGCGCGTGCCAGCACCGACTCGAGCGTGCGCTTGCGCATCAGCCAGTGGCTGAGCACGATGCCGGTCACGACCAGCGGCACCACGACCAGAAAAACCGTGTCGAGGATCGGCTTCGCTGCGCCATTCTGTCCGCTCATGCCGCGCAGTACCTGCCAGGCGGTGCCGAAACTCCTGGCGCGGAAAAATACCCAGGTCACGTTGACGAGCATCCACGTCAGCAGTCCGAGCGCGAGGGTCGCCAGGGCTCCGGGCCGGTAGCCGGCGAAGCGCCCGCGCAGCACCCGTTCGGCCGAGAGGTACAGCCCGTGCAATCCTCCCCAGACCACGAAGGTCCAGTTCGCACCGTGCCACAGCCCGCCCAGCAGCATCGTTCCCATCAGCGCGAAATAAGTGCGCGCCGGCCCGTGACGGTTACCGCCCAGCGGAATGTACAGATAGTCCCGCAGCCAGGATGACAGGGTGATGTGCCAGCGGTGCCAGAAGTCCGAGAAGCCGACCGCGGCATACGGAAAGCGAAAATTGTCGGGCATCGCGAAGCCGAGGCACAGGGCCGCGCCGATCGCTGTCGTGGAGTAGCCCGCGAAGTCGCAGAAGATCTGCCCGCTGAAAGCCAGTGTGCCGACCCAGGCGTCGAGGGCGCCGGGCGCGCCGGTAGCGTCGTAAACCCGCTCGGCCGCGTTCGATAGAAATGTGTCGGCCAGAACGACCTTCTGGAACAGGCCGAGCGTCATCAGCGCGAGGCCGAAGCGCAAGTGCTGCGCGCTCGCGCGCCGCTCCTGCTCGAACTGGGGCACGAGCTCGGTGGGCCGCATGATGGGCCCGGCCACCAGGTGCGGAAAGAACGTCACGAACAGGGCGTAATCCAGGAAATTGCGGGCCGGCAGGGCGCGGCGCAGGTAGACATCGAGCGTGTAGGACATCGTCGCGAAGGTGTAGAAGGAGATGCCGACCGGCAGCACGATGTCGAACTCGGGCGGACGGTAGTCGATGCCAAGCCCGGACATCAGCGCGGAAAAATTGTGCAGCAGGAAAGTGCCGTACTTGAAGTACAGCAGCATGCCGAGGTTCGCCACCACCGACAGCAGCATCCAGGCGCGCCGCCTGGCCGCGCCCTCCGCCCGCACCAGAGCCTGGGCCGCGAACCAGTCGACGATGGTCGAGACCCACAGCAGGATGATGAACGGCGGATTCCAGGCGGCGTAGAACACGTAGCTCGCGAGCAGCAGATTGATCTTGCGTGTCTTCCACGGCAGCGGCAGGGAGTGCAGCGCGAGCACAATCGCGAAGAACACTGCAAACGTGAGTGTGTTGAACACCATGGAGCGTGGACCCTAATTGCCTGCGCGGCGCGCCGGTTGTTGTTTCTGTTGCGCGACCGCGTCGGCTGTGGGTCCATGCTGCCATCGATCACCGCCGCGCGCCAGCGCGCCGCGTCCGTTCAGGCCGGCGGGTGTTGTCTACATTGCTTGACATGATGTATAGTATTATTTACTCTGTGTATAGATCACAGTACTCCGGGGGATCGTAAACATGTCATTTCGTGAAAAGAGCGCGTGGATCAATTTTGTCCTGCTGCTGGCCTTCGCGATCTATTTCGGCAACGTGGCGCTGCACATGCTCGATCCGACCCGCCCGCACGCAAATTATCTGCAGCTGTTCGTGCTGCTGGTCGTCGCGATCGTGGTCCTGGAGATCATCACCCACGCTGTGATCGCCCTTCGCTCGCCGCGCGAAGCGCGGACGCCCATCGACGAGCGGGAACGGCTGATCGAGCTGCGCTCGACGCGGCAGCTCTACCACTACCGTCGTGGCGCCTGAGATGAGCGCAAGCCCCATCAGCAACCACATCCGGCGGCTGCGCTTCGAGCACAGGGAAATGACGCAGCAGGCGCTGGCGGAGCGCATCGGCGTCACACGCCAGACTGTGAACGCCATCGAACTGGGAAAATACTCGCCCTCGCTGGAGGTCGCGTTCCGCATCGCCGCGGTGTTCGCGCAACCGCTTGAAGCCGTCTTTCAGTTTCGCGAGCCGGTCAGTCCCCGGCGCCGTGCCTGATCCCGATGCCGGGCGCCTCCAGCCGCAGTAGCCCCGTCGGCTCGATGCAAGCCACTGCGACCGCCTACCAAATGCCGCCCAGAGCCACGGTGATCGCTTCGCCATTTATGCCCCCGGCCGCATCGCTGCACAGGAACGCGATAACCTGAGCGACCTCGCGCGGATCCAGGACCCGGTTCTGAGGGTAAATGGCGGCGCGCTCACGCCACACCTGTTCCACGCTGACCCCGCGCCGTTCGGCATCCACCTTCGCCGAACGCTCGGCCATCGCCGTTCGCACCCAGCCGGGCAGCACGGCATTTGAGGTGACTCCAAACGGCCCGGCGTCCTGGGCAACCGCTCGCGCGAGCCCGATGACCCCATGCTTGGAGGCGGTGTACGCGCTGCCGGAGCGTTCCGCCTTCTCGCCGGCGGTCGAACTCGTGAATACCAGCCGGCCGAAGCCGCGCTTGCACATACCGCCTACCGTCCGGCGGGCGAGTTCGAACGGAGCGTCGAGGTTGATGCGCATCGTCTCGCGCCAGACCGCGGGATCCTGCTCCCACACCAGCCGCTCGTGGGAGGAGCCGATGCCGTGGTTCACGACCAGCACATCGATCGGCCCCAGTCGTCGCTCGGTCTCGGTAACGGCCAGAGCGCAACCCGCGTCGGTGCCGAGGTCGGCCACTATGTATTCGAGGCCAAGGGCCGCCAGTTCCGTCGCGCTGCGTGCCACGGCCATCACACGCGCCCCCGCTGCCGACAGCAGCAGCGCCGCCTCCCGCCCGATGCCCCGGCCTCCGCCCGTAACCAATGCCACACGTCCGTTCATCGCTCAGCTCTCAGTCTCGTAGCGGAAGCCCTGCCGCAGGGTGCCGCCCGAGTCATGCCATGGCAGCGCGAGTTCGCGCCGTTATCCGGTTCCGCTTGCCGGTTGCTCGGCGTAGAGCGGACGCGTCGGGACAAGAGCCGAATACCGCACCCGCACGATTTCTGCCGGTGGCCAGGCAGGACGCCTGGTTCCAAAAGGGCCGTCCCCGCTCATTCCTCCGCGCCGTGGCTGATCTCGATGCCGAGGGAGCGGAGTTTGCGGTACAGGTGCGTGCGCTCCATGCCGACGCGCTTGGCGAGCAGCCCGACCTTGCCGCCGCACAGCTGCAGCTGCTGCTGCAGGTAGGCGCGCTCGAAGTGCTCGCGCGCCTCGCGCATCGGCAGTGACAGCAGGTCCTGCTTGACCAGGGGCGCGTCGATCGGTGCCTGCGCGGCCAGTTCGCCCTCGACTTCCTCGAGGGAAATCTCCTCGCTCCCGCCGCGCAGCAGCAGCCGGCGCAGCAGATTGCGCAGCTCGCGCAGATTGTCGGGCCAGGGGTAATTGCGCAGGCGGTTCTGCGCCGCGACGCTGCAGCGGCGGAATTGCAGTTGTTCGCCGGCGGTGAGCTGGTCGGTGCACTGGCGCAGCAGCTCGGGCACGTCCTCGGCGTACTCACGGAGCGGTGGTACGCGCAGCGGCAGGACCGACAGCTGCGCGTACAGGTCGCGGCCGATGCTGGCGCCACCGGCGCGCGCCTCGATGCCGGGCAGGGCGGTGGCGATGAAGCGCACGTCGCACTTGACGGGTTGCCCGCCCCCGTTGCGCACATAGCTGCCCGTCTCGAGGATCCCGGCCAGCAGCCCGCGCGCGCTCTCGGGCAGCTCCTCGGCATCGCCGATATAAAGGGTGCCGCCATTGGCCTGGTCGATGAGCCCGGGCTGACCGCGGCTCCCGAGCAGCGCCGTCGCGGCCTGATCGGCCTGCAGCGCGCGCGGGTTCCAGCTGTGAAAGGGGCCCGCGGCGCGCGGGCCGGACTGGTGCACGAATCGCGCCAGCGCTTCCGTTTCGCTGCCGGGCTCGGCGATGAGCAGGAGCGGGGCGGGATAGGCGGCGAGGCGCAGCAGCTCGGAGCGCAGCTGCTGGGCGATGCGGCTGCGGCCCTGCAAAGGCGCGGCCGTACGCGCGCTGCTGAAGCCACCGGACTGGCGCGTGCGCCGCGCGTCCAGCGCGCGCTTGACGGTCGGCAGGAGTTTGGCGAGCGACAGGGGTTTCTCGATGAAATCGAAGGCACCGAGGCGCGTGGCCTCGACCGCGGTCTCGACGGTACCGTGCCCGGACATCATGACCACCGGACAATCATGGCGCGCATCGCCAGACCATTCGCGCAGCAGGGTGATGCCGTCGGTATCGGGCATCCAGATGTCGAGCAGCACCAGGTCGGGCGCGGTGCGTGCGCGGGCGGCGCGCGCCTGCACCGCGTCGGCGGCCACGTCCACGTCGTGTCCTTCCTCGCTGAGAATTTCCTGCAGCAGGCGGCGAATGTCCGCTTCGTCGTCGACGACGAGGATCCGGCTGGCACTCATGCTCGCTCCCTCCGCAACTCCGTGCGCTTGTCTACCGCGGCGGGCAGCAGCACGCGCACCCGCGCGCCGCCCCCGGCCAGATTCTCGGCCGTGATCCTGCCCCCGTGTTCCTCGACAATGCGCTGCACGATCGCCAACCCCAGGCCTGTACCGCGCGCCTTGCTCGTGACATAGGGCTCGAAGGCCCTGCGGAGGATATCCTCGCGGAAGCCGGGCCCGTTGTCACTCACCGTGATTTCGGCCTGCGCCGGCTTGCCCACCTTGAGCCAGCGGGTGCGTACCGTGATGGCGCCACCGCTGGTGCCGGCCAGCACCTCGATGCCATTGCTGAGCAGGTTGGCCAGAATCTGCCGCACCCGGCCGCGGTCGGCCTCGATTTCAGGCAGCTCAGGGTCCAGGTCCAGGCTGATGAGCAGCGCCGGGTCCTGCAGGCGGTACAGCTCCACCACTTCGCCGGCCAGCTGGTTGAGGCTGAACTGCGCCAGCTGCATTTCCGGGGTGCGCGCGTAGTCGCCGAAGGCGTTGACCCGCTGCTTCATCGCATCGACCTGCTGAACGATCGTGCGGGTGGTGCGCTCGAGGAGCCGGGCGTGCTCGGTATCGAGGCCGGCGAGGAGCTTGCGCCGCAGTTGCTCGGCCGAAAGCTGGATGGGAGTGAGCGGATTCTTGATCTCGTGCGCCAGGCGGCGCGCGACCTCGCCCCAGGCCGCATTGCGCTGCGCATTCAGCAGCGCCGTGATGTCCTCGAAAACGATCACCAGACCGCTGTGCTCCCCCTCGTCGGGGAGCGGCGTGCAGGCCCACAGCAGGACGCGCGGTCCGGCCTCATCCCGCAGGCTCAGCTGCTCGCGCCATTCACGCTCGCCCGTGGCGAGCCGGGCCCGCAGAGCGGAGACAAATCCGCCCAGCAGCGTGCCATCGCCGGCACCGGATGCGAGCGGCAATTCCGCCGCGGCCGCAAAATCGCAGCCGAGGATGGCGCCGGCCGACTCGTTGGCGCTGCGCAGCCGGAGCGCGGCATCGATCACCAGTACGCCGCTGGACAGCCGCGAGAGAATCACCGCCAGGCGCTCGCGCTCGCGTTCCACGGCCTGGCGGCTGATCGCCGCCTCCTCGCTGGTACGCCGCAGGCGCTTGGTCATGTCGTTGAAGGAATGCACGAGGAAACCCATCTCGTCGCGCGAGGGCAGCTGCAGCCGCGTGCCGAAATCGCCCTTGCCCACCGCGCGGGTGCCGGCGATCAGGTCCTTCACCGGCCGGGTCAGGCGCTGCGCCGACCAGACCGCACCGTACACGGCCGCCAGCATCGTGATCAGCAGCACCAGGGTGAGGGTGAGCATGAAATTGATCTTCAGCGGCTGGCGGCTCGCGGACAGGTCGCCGTAGTTCAGGTAGGCGTCCTGGACCGCGTCGGCGAGTCCAGAGAGCTCCGCGGGCACTTCGTAGTCGATCAGCACGAAGCGTCCAGCCGGCACGTTGGTGACCCGCCCGCCACGGTCGAAGACGGTGACGTCCGCGGCCTGCGTCTCGCGCCGCTCGGCGTCGAGGCGCACCGCCAGCTCCGTTCCGGTCAGGCCCGTGATCACGCGCGCGAAATTCTCGGTGCGGCGCGACTGCTCGTGCAGCCGCAGATCGAGGGCCGAACGCGACAGCTCCAGCGCGTCGTTGAGCCCCTGGCGGGTCTCGCCGCGAAACCAGCTGTCGATGCCGTAATTGAGGAATTCCAGTGAAAACAGGTACACGATCAGCAGCGGCACGACCACCAGGGAGCCGAACATGACGACCGTGCGCACGGTCAGGCGCGAGCCGGGCACGTGGTCATGGAAGTCGCGGTACAGCTGCCAGAGCTTGCGCGCCAGCAGCACGCCGAGCGCGATCACCGCGCAGCTGTTGAGCAGCAGGATCCAGGGCTGGCGGCGGTTGAAGTCGCCGGAATTCTCCGCGCTGTGCGCCAGCAGCAGCAACGCCCACAGGCCGGCGGCGACGGCGAGCAGGATGAGGGCCCGCAGGCCCCAGCGTTTCAGCGTACGAGGGTCCATGTGTACCACTCGCTGGTGCGGTGCCAGGCGTCGGACCAGAACACCAGCATGCGCAGGGCATCGGGCATGTGTCCGCGCCGCACGCCGGCGCGCAACGCGATCTGCCACTGCTCATCGCTCCGGAGCTGGGAATCCACGGCGACCGGCCACTCCTCCACCTGGCCGAGGCTCGCCAATGCGGCGGCCAGCGTGGGGAAGGATTCCTGCGTGCCGCCGTCGGCGTCGCGCAGCAGATACCGGCTGGTCACCACGTGGTAGGACAGCTCGCGCCGGCGCACCAGGTCCGCCGCGACGGCGTCGAACCACAGGCGGCGATGCCGGCTGACGATGCATTCGAGGTCGAAACTCAGGGTGATCCCATCCCTAAGCGAAGCACTGAGCTGCTCGCTCTGCGGATAGACGATGCGCGCGGTGAGCACGACCACCCCATGGCTCGGCACGGCGTAGGCCGAACGGATCTCCAGCTCCCCGTCGAGCGGGTCCTCGGCGCGCGCACCAGGCACCACGCTCAGCGCCATCAGCGCCAACGCCAGCCGCAGCAGGGTGGTGACCGGATGCATGCCCCCGAACCTAAGGTCTCTCAGCGTGTCAGGCAAGCATAATAGAAGCCGTCGCCGCCCGCCCCCGGCAGCAGCTGCCAGCCCCGCGCGCACCGCTGCAGCGGCGGGCCGAGCTGTGCGGCGGCCGCCAGCTCCAGTTCCCGCGCACCGGGCGTGGCGGCCAGGAAGGCGCCGATCACCGCTTCGTTCTCCGCCGGCAGCACCGAACAGGTGGCGTAGAGCAGCCGGCCTCCCGGGCGCAGCAGCGGCCAGCACGCCTCGAGGAGGGCAAGCTGGGTGGCGGCAAAGGCCGCCGTGTCGCCCACGCGCCGCAGCAGCTTGATGTCCGGATGACGGCGGATCACGCCGGTGCCGGAACAGGGCGCGTCGAGCAGGATGGCATCGAAGGCCTGGCCGTCCCACCATTGCGGCGTGGCGCGCAGGTCGGCGTGCACCAGCCGGGCCTCGCGGCCGAGGCGCCGCAGATTGTCATCGACGCGGCGCAGGCGTCCGGCGTCGCTGTCCAGGGCCGTGAGCGCGAGTGTGCCGCCGGCGAGCTCCAGCAGCGCGCCGCTCTTGCCCCCCGGCGCCGCGCAGGCATCGAGCACCCGCTCGTGCGGGCGCGGCGCCAGCAGGATCGCAGCCAGCTGCGCGCTCGAGTCCTGTACGGACACGCGGCCTGCCTCAAACCCGGGCAACTGTGCCACCGGCACGGGTGCGGACAGGGTCACGGCAGTGGCGATCCCCTCGACCGCAGTGCCCGTCTGGCCCGCGGCGGCCAGTTCCTGCACATGGGCCGCGCGCGTGCCGCGGTTCAGGTCCACGCGCAGGCACAAGGGCGGATGAGTGTTGTTGGCGGCGAGGATCTGCTCCAGCTCGGCGGGCCAGGCGGCCCGCAGCGCATCGACCAGCCAGTCCGGATGCGCCGTGCGCCTCGCCAGGTTGCGATCGACCTCCGCGAGCCGCAGCTGGCGCTCGCGCAGGTAGCGGCGCAAGACGGCGTTGACCAGCCCCGCGGCCCTGCCCAGGCCCAGGAGCCGCGCAGCATCGACCGCCGCCGCCACGGTGGTCGCGGCCGCGTGGCTGGAATACTCGAGCTGGTGCACGGCACACACCAGCAGGGCCGACAGCAGCGGATCGACGGCCTGGCCAGGGCTGGACAGCAGTGGCAACACGGCCGGCTCCAGCCGCAGGTACCAGCGCGCCGCGCCCAGGGTCACGGCGCGAACCGCCGCGCGCAGCGTCTCCTCCATGGGCATCGCCAGCGCCGCATCGGCACTGGCACCTGCATCGAGCACGGCGCCCAGGGCGCGCGCCGCGGCACTGAGCACCTGCGCCGCCTGGCCCGGCGCCCTGCGAGCTGCCCCTTCCGGCTGCACGCTCACCCGAGAGTCAGCCCGGCCAGCTCATGGCCATGGGCGAAATCGCTGGCGCCGAGCATTCGCCGGCCGGCGCTCTGCAGCGTCTCGATCGCCAGCACGCCCTCACCGCAGGCCACCAGGAGACTCTGGTCCTCGAGCCCGAGCACCGTGCCGGGCGGTTCGTGGAGCGCCGGGGATTGATGCAGCGCGCGCGCGGTCCAGACCCGCAGCTGCGCGCCCGCCAGCTGCGTCTGCGCGACCGGGCGCGGATTGCAGGCGCACACCTGCCGGGCAATGTGCTCGGCCGGCGCCGACCAGTCGATCTGCGCCTCGCGCTTGTCGAGCTTGGGCGCGAAGCTCACGCCCTCGCCCGATTGGGCCCGCGGCCGAGCCCGGCCAGCGGCCAGGGCCTCGATCACTTCGAGCAGGAGCGTCGCGCCCAGGTGCGAGAGCTGACCATGCAGGGCCGCGCTGGTCGTGCCCGCCGGAATCGGCACGCCCTGCTGCGCGAGGATGGGTCCGGTATCGAGCCCGGCGTCGAGCTGCATGATCGTCACGCCGCTGTCCGCGTCACCGGCGAGTATCGCGCGCTGGATCGGCGCCGCACCGCGCCAGCGCGGCAGGAGCGAGGCGTGGATATTGACGCAGCCGAGCCGCGGGAGCTCGAGCACGGCCGGCGGCAGCAGCAGACCGTAGGCAACCACCACCAGCAGGTCCGGCCGCCAGCTGCGCAGCTCGGCGCGTTCCGCCTCGCTGGCGAGCCGCGCGGGCTGTGCGACGGGCAGGCCCAGTTCGAGAGCGCGGCGCTTGACGGCGCTCGCGCGCAGCGCGCGGCCGCGGCCGGCCGGGCGATCGGGCTGCGTGAGCACACCGCTCAGCGGGTGCTTTGATGCCGCCAGGACATCGAGTGCCGGCAGCGCGAAGTCCGGCGTGCCGGCAAAAGCGATACGCAGCATCAGTGCTGCTTCAGATGACTTTGCCGCGCCGCGCGCCGGCGGCGAGCGGGAGCCGCGGTGCGTTACCCCGCTCGCGCCGCTCCTTCTCGAGTCGGCGGCGGATGCGCTCGCGCTTCAGGCTGGAGAGGTAATCGACGAACAGCTTGCCCTCGAGGTGATCGATCTCGTGCTGGACGCACACGGCCAGCAGCCCGTCATAGTCGCGCTCGAAAAATTCGCCATGGCGATCCTGCGCACGCACCCGCACGCGCGCGGCGCGTTCCACGCGTTCGTAGATCTGCGGCACCGACAGGCACCCTTCCTCCGTCTGCGCCACCCCCTCGCGCGACAGGATCTGCGGGTTGACCAGCACCTGCGGCGCATCGCGCTGCTCACTCACGTCGATGACCAGGAGCCTTCGATGCACGTTCACCTGGGTCGCAGCCAGGCCGATACCCGGCGCCGCGTACATGGTCTCGAGCATGTCATCGATGAGCTGTCGCAGTGCGGCGTCGAATACTTCCACCGGCGAGGCGCGCGTGCGCAGCCGTGGGTCGGGAAACTCCAGTATCGTCAGTTGCGCCATGGCGGCTTGATTCGGCTCCTTTAGACTTGCACGCATGTGACCCAGCGCACAAACTCCGCACTGGAGCATGTGCGTTGGGTGCCCATTAAGTTTATAACAGCTTGGGCTGGCCACCCCACCTCGGCCCCTTAGGAGTGAGGGATGTTCGTCCATCAGACATCGAGCTTCCGCCGGGCGTTCCCCTGGTGCGCCGGGCTGACAGCACTGCTTGCCCTGAGCAGCTGTTCGCTGTTCGGGCACCACGAAACCCCCGCACCGGCCGCCCCGCTGGCGACGCAGTCCATCGCCGCCGAGGCGCCGGCCAGCAGCGAACCGCAGACCGTGACCTCGAATCTGCCGGACGTCAGTGCCGAGCCCGAGACGACGACGGTGATCCCCGACGTTTCGCAATCGCTCAGCGCCACGGCGCCCAAGAGCTATGTCGTGCAGCGCGGCGATACCCTGTGGGGCCTCGCGCACATGTTCCTGAAGGATCCCTGGCTGTGGCCGGAGATCTGGTACCTGAACCCCGAGGTCGCCAATCCGCATCGCATTTATCCCGGCGACACGCTGCGCCTCGCCCAGGGCGCGGGCGGCGCGAACGGCGCGCCGCAGCTGGTGGTGACGCACGGCGCCGGTAGCGCCACCCGGCTCGAGCCGCTCCTGCGCAGCACCGAGCTGGAGGCGCCGATCGCCAGCATTCCCTACAGTGCGATCGCGGCCTTTCTCTCCCGTCCCGGCGTGATCTCGAAGGAGCAGGTCAACGCGGCCCCCTATGTGCTGTCGCTCCGCGACAAGCACCTGATCGCCGGCGCCGGCAACGATGTCTACGTGAGCAAGCTGCGGGCCACGGAAGGCGAACGCTACAGCGTCATGCACGTGGGCCAGCGCCTCAAGGATCCGGACGGCGGCGGGACACTCGGCTACCTCGCCAACTACGCCGGCGCGGCGCTGGTTACCCGTGCCGGGGAGCCGGCGCGTGCGCGCATCAATGAATCGGCGCGCGAGATCCTGACCGGCGACGTCCTGCTGCCCGAGGTCAGCGGCAATTTTGCCGATTTCGTGCCCCACGCACCGACGGTCGCCATCAACGGCCACATCCTCGCCGTGGTGAATGGCGTGCTGCTGGCGGGCCAGTACCAGGTGGTGGCGATCAATCGGGGCAGCGTGCACGGACTGGAACCCGGCCACGTGCTGCGCGTCAATGAATCCCCGAAGAGCGTGCGCGATGGTTGCGCGCGCATCGAGGGCGAAGCCACCTGCACGCATTTTGGCAGCGTCCAGCTGCCGTCCGAAGCGGCCGGAACCCTGCTGGTGTTTCGCGTCTACGAGCGGGTGAGTTATGCCCTCGTGGCGAGCGAGACGAGTCCGCTGAGCATCGGCGACCGCGTCGTCACGCCCTGAATCTAACGTCATCCACCACAAAGAGCCGGCGGTGAAGCCGGCTCTTTGCTTTATGCTGCCCATCCATGATGGACGACTCCGATCGCTGGCTCGCCCTGGCGCGTGCGCCGGGTCTGCACCTCGATCAGCTGCGTGATGCCGGGGCGCTCGCGGCGCCGCAGCGACTGGTCGGCCTGGATGCCGCCGAACTGACGGCCCGCGGCATCCCCGCCGCAGCCGCCGCCTGGCTCGCGCGCCCCGAGCAGCGCACGCTCGAGAGCGACCGACGCTGGCTCGAGAGCGCGGGCGTCGCGCTCATCGGCTGCGGCAGCGAACGTTTCCCGCCGCTCCTCGGCCAGATCCCCGCGGCGCCCGTTGCCCTGTACCTGCGGGGCGATGCGGCGGTGCTGTCTTCCATGCAGCTCGCCATCGTCGGCAGCCGCAATCCGACGGCTTCCGGCGCCCGCACGGCCCGTGACTTTGCCGCCTTCCTCGCCCGCGCGGGCCTCACCATCACCAGCGGCCTGGCGGTGGGTATCGACGCCGCGGCACACGACGGGGCCCTGGCGGGAGCGGGCCGCACCATTGCCGTACTCGGCTGCGGGCTCGACCAGGTGTATCCCCCGGAAAACACCGGTTTGGCCGAGCGCATCCTGGCGCAGGGCGGGGCCCTGGTGAGCGAGTTCCCACCCGGCACTGCCCCATTGCGCGCGAACTTCCCGCGGCGCAACCGGCTGATCAGCGGCCTGTCCCTGGGCACGCTGGTGGTCGAGGCGGCCCGCCAGAGTGGCTCGCTGATCACCGCCCGGCTGGCTGGTACGCAGGGCCGGGAGGTCTTTGCGATCCCCGGCAGCATCCACAATCCGCTCGCGCGCGGCTGCCACGAACTGCTGCGCCAGGGCGCGAAACTCGTCGAGACCGCCGCAGACGTGCTCTCCGAGCTTAAGATACCTTTTACAAAACAGGATCTTACAGAACCCGGCGGCGCCTCCCCGGATCCGGGCTTGCCGGCCATCGTGTTGGACAAGGACTATGAAATCCTGTTAGATGCGCTCGGGTTCGAGCCCCAGAGCATTGATACGCTCGTGGAACGAACCGCCCTGCCGAGCCCGCACCTGGCCTCCATGCTGCTGATCCTCGAGCTCGATGGAAGGGTTGCGCTGCAGGCGGGAGGGCGCTACGCCCGGGTCAAGTGAGTCGCTAAAGCCATGCTGGAAAACACCGTATTTGACATCCTGGTCTACGTCTTCGATCACTACCTGTTCGAAGAGCTGCCGGTGAGCGCCGAGCGCGCCGACATCGCCCGCGACCTCGAGATTGCCGGCTTCCGCGGGGCGAACGTCGAGCGGGCGCTCGACTGGCTGGCCGACCTGGCCGACGAACGGGAGCGTCCCGGGCTGAAGGCCAACGAACGGGCCTTCCGGCTGTATTCGGCCGAGGAAGCGGCGCGGCTGGACTCCAGCTGCCAGGGCCTGCTGCTCTCGCTCGAGCGCGGCGGGATCCTCTCGGCGACGCAGCGCGAGATCGTGATCGAGCGCCTGCTGGCGCTCGACACCGAGGAGCTGGACCTGGAGCAGGTCAAGTGGGTGGTGCTCATGGTGCTGTCCTGCCAGCCGGGCCAGGAGGCGGCCTGCGAGCGCATGGAGGATCTGGTGTATGCACTGCCCGAACAGGTCCCGCATTGAGCGCCGATAAAGCTCGCGGCAGTCAATATCCGCGGCTCGTCCGCGGTTTTTCGTTTTTGGAACCTCAAGGCTCGAGTCCAGGGCATGGCTGAAAATCTCGTCATCGTCGAATCGCCGGCCAAGGCGCGCACCATCAAGAAGTATCTCGGCCGGGACTACGAGGTACTCGCTTCCTACGGCCACGTGCGCGACCTGGTGCCCAAGGAGGGCGCGGTCGATCCCGATCATGATTTCGCCATGCAGTACCGCCTGATCGAGCGCAACGAAAAACACGTCGCGGCCATTTCCAAGGCGCTGAAGAAGGCCACGACACTGCTGCTGGCGACGGACCCGGACCGCGAGGGCGAGGCGATCGCCTGGCACTTGCATGAAATCCTGCGCGAGAGCGGCGAGCTGGTGGGCAAGAGCACGCAGCGCGTGGTGTTCCACGAGATCACGCGCAATGCGATCCGCGAGGCCGTCACACACCCGCGCGAACTGTCGCTCGACCTGGTCAACGCCCAGCAGGCGCGGCGCGCACTCGATTACCTGGTCGGCTTCAATCTCTCCCCGCTGCTGTGGAAGAAAGTGCGGCGCGGCCTGTCGGCGGGTCGGGTGCAAAGCCCGGCGCTGCGCATGATCTGCGAGCGCGAGGCCGAAATCGCCGCCTTCGTGGCGCAGGAATACTGGACCATCGACGCCGAGGGCGAGCATGGCAGCCAGGCCTTTCCGCTCAAGCTGGTCGAGTTCGCCGGCCGCAAGGTCGAGCAATTCCGCTTCACCGATACCACCAGCGCGCAGGCTGCCGCGGCCGAGCTCCGCACCGCCGCCGGCGCCGGGGCACAGCTCAAGATACTCACCATCGATCGCAAGCAGCGGCGCCGCAATCCCTCCCCGCCGTTCACGACCTCCACCCTGCAGCAGGAGGCCTCGCGCAAGCTCGGTTTCTCCGCGCAACGCACCATGCGCGTCGCGCAGCAGCTCTACGAGGGCGTGGATATCGGCGAAGGCAGCGCCGGGCTCATCAGCTATATGCGCACCGACTCGGTGACGCTGGCCGCCGAGGCGGTCACCGAGATTCGCGCCGTCATCGAGAAACTCTACGGCCGCGATTCGGTCGCCGAAGAAATCCGCGTCTTCCGCAACAAATCCAAGAACGCGCAGGAGGCGCACGAGGCCGTGCGCCCGACCTCAGCCGCGGTCGTGCCGGCCGATATCGAACGTTACCTCGATAGCGACCAGTACAAGCTGTACGCCCTCATCTGGAAGCGCGCGGTCGCCTGCCAGATGGCCCACGCGATATTCGACACGGTCGCGGTCGACATGCTGGCCGGCGCCGACGGGCCGCAGCGCCATCTGATGCGTGCCAACGGCTCGACGCTGGTCAAGGCCGGCTACATTGCGGTCTACCAGGAAGGGCGCGACGACGCGGTCGATGACGAGGGCGATCATGTGCTGCCACCGATGCAGGTGGGCGACGCCGTGCGCTTGACCGGCCTGCATCCCGAGCAGCACTTCACCGAGCCGCCGCCGCGCTACACGGAAGCCTCGCTGGTCAAGGCGCTCGAGGAACACGGCATCGGCCGGCCTTCGACCTATGCTTCGATCATCTCGACGCTGCGCGATCGCGAATACGTCGAGATCGACAACCGGCGCTTCACCGCCACCGATATCGGCAAGATCGTCGGCCGCTTCCTCACCGAACATTTCCACCGCTACGTGGAATACGGCTTCACCGCCGGCATGGAAGATGAGCTGGACGCGGTGGCGCGCGGCGAGGAGCCCTGGCTGACGCCGCTGACCAAGTTCTGGAAGCCCTTCATCCGCCAGGTCGAACTGATCGAGAAGACCGTGACGCGCGAGCAGGTCGCGCAGGCACGCGAGCTCGGCCGCGATCCGGTGAGCGGCAAGCCGATCACGGTGCGGATGGGGCGTTTCGGCCCCTTCGTGCAGATCGGCACCAAGGATGACGCGGAAAAGCCGCGCTTTGCGGGGCTCCGCCCGGGCCAGAAGATGGATTCCATCCAGCTCGCCGACGCCTTCGAACTGTTCAAGCTGCCACGCACGCTGGGTACCACCGCCACGGGCGATACGGTGCTCACCGCGATCGGCCGCTTCGGCCCGTACGTCAAGTACGGCGCCAAGTACGTTTCGCTGAAGGAAGACGATCCCTACACCATCACCCTCGAGCGCGCCCTCGAGGTGATCCAGGCCAAGGCGATCGCCGACGCCAATCGCATCATCCAGGACTTTGTCGCAGCGAAGATCCAGGTGCTCAACGGGCGCTATGGGCCGTATATCACGGACGGCGCGAAGAACGCGCGCGCGCCCAAGGATCGTGACCCCAAGACCCTCACGCTGGAGGAATGCCAGGCCCTGCTGGCCGCGGCGCCGGCGAAGAATGCGCGCGGCCGCTTCGGGCGCAGGCTGCCGGCGAAAGCCGCGGCGGCCGGTGCAGCAGCGGGCTCCCCGGCAGGCGCTGCCGCGGGCGCTCCGGTTGGCACTCCGGTTGGCACTCCGGCTGGCGCGAGGTCGAGCGCGGCAGCCGCCGCCGCTCGCACGGCGGCCGCGCGGGGCACAGCGGCACCTGCGATCAAAGTGCCGGCCAGAAAGGCCAGGATGGCGACGACCGCGGCGGCCGGCGCCCGGGCCAGGCGCCCGAAGCCGGCGGCGGCCAGGAAGAAGGCGCCGCTGAAGAAAACCAGCAGCAGGCGCCACTAGGGCCTGCCAAAGGGCGCGCAGGCGCCGCGGGCGCGGACGTGAAGTATCGTCATGGCTACCATGCGGGGAACTTTGCCGACGTGCACAAGCACGTCACGCTGCTGGCGCTGATCGCGGCCCTGCAACGCAAGGACAAGGGTTTCCTGTATCTGGAAACCCACGCCGGCCGTGGGCGCTACGATCTCAACAGTGCCGACACGCACCAGGGCGCCGAGGCGCGTCTCGGCATCGGTGTACTGCGGGAGGCCGCCTGCGCAAGCCCCACGATCACGGCCTACCTCGCCGCCGTCGAACAGCTTTGCCCGCGCGCGGACCAATCCCAGCAATATCCGGGCTCGCCGCTCCTGGCTGCAAGGGCGCTGCGGCCGCAGGATCGGGGCTGGTGTTGCGAGATCCAGGCGGCCGAATGCCGTGCGCTCGAACGCACGCTACAGCACTACCCGCGCATGCGTTGCGAATGCGCGGATGGCTATGCGGGCCTGGGCGCGCACCTGCCGCCGCCGGAGCGGCGCGCGCTGGTGTTCATCGATCCGCCCTACGAGGAACAGGGCGATGACCTGGTGCGCGCCATCGCCGGCATCGACGCCGCGCTGCAGCGGCTGGCGAATGCGGTGGTCGCGCTGTGGTATCCGATCAAGGACCAGCCTGGGCTGGCGCCCTGGCTGACGCGCCTGGCGGCCCGGCTCGCGCCGCCCGCGCTCGTCGCGGAGCTGTGGCTCCACCCGCGTGACGCGCGCGTCGGCCTCAACGGCTCGGGTCTGCTGATCATCAACCCGCCCTGGCAGCTTGACGCCGAGATGCGGCAGTGGCTTCCTGAGCTCGGCGCCGCGCTCGGCGCCGCGCGCCAGGGCGGGACACTGGTTCAATGGATTGCGCATGAACAGCATTGACCGATATGCCGTGATCGGCCACGGGCTGGGCCACAGCCGCTCGCCGCAGATCCACAGCTTGTTCGCGCAGTCCACCGGCCAGTCGATGCAGTACGGACTCATCGACGTACCGGCTGCAGGCTTCGCCGCGGCCGTGCGCGAATTTTTTGCCGGCGGCGGCCGAGGACTCAATGTGACCGTCCCACACAAGGAAGCTGCGCTGGCCCTGGCCGCGCGCCTCACGCCCCGTGCCCGGCGCGCAGGCGCGGTCAACACGCTCGCCGCCGACACCGGCGCCGAGGCCGGCGCGCTGCTCGGCGACAACACCGACGGGGCCGGCCTGGTGCGCGATCTCACGGTTAACCTGGGCTACGCGCTGACCGGCGCGCGCCTGCTGCTGCTCGGCGCGGGTGGTGCCGCGCGCGGCGTGATCGCTCCCCTGCTCCAGGGCGGCGTCGCCGAGCTCCTGATCCAGAATCGCAACCCGGCGCGGGCGCGGCAACTGGCGCAGGAATTCGCCGACCTCGGCCCGATCAAGGACAGCAGCGCTTCCGGCGGCGCTTTCGACCTGATCATCAACGCCACTTCCGCGAGCCTGCGCGGTGAAGTGCCGCCGGTGCCCGCGCAAGCCTGCGGCCCGCGCACGCTCTGTTACGACCTCGCTTATGGCGCTGGCGAGACGGCGTTCATGCGCTGGGCGCGCACCGCCGGCGCCGCCGGCACCCTGATGGGACTGGGAATGCTGGTCGAGCAGGCGGCGGAATCCTTCCTGCTCTGGCGCGGCGTACGCCCGGACACCGCACCGGTGCTCGCGGCACTGGCCTCGCCGGCATCACCGGCCCCGGCGCCGGCGAGTGCCCGGTAGCGACGCCCTACCGCGCTTAGGCGGTTGCCTTGTGCCGGTGCGGCCGTGGCGGGGGTATCGCCCGGGGCGGCAGTGCGGCGCTGCCTGCGGCGCTTCCTGCGGCGCCACCGTTCGCTCGTGTATCTGTCCTGGATTTCGAGGCGTTACATGTAACGCGTTACATGTAACGGTTGAATTCAAAACACGAAGCTCCACATCAGCGGCGCTTTGCCCCTGAGGGATGCCCGACAGGGCCGGCGCGCCATCTTTCAGCGCGCAGTCTTGGCGCACGATCTCAAGGTGCCAGGGTCGGTGGCTCGGCCGGCAGGCCCAGCGACTGACGCAGGCCGGCGCGCGCCGCACGCAGATCGCTCTGGAACTGCGGGCTCTGCAGCAGGCCGCGTGGCCGCTGGGGTACGACGTGTATTCCCACGCCTTGGCCTCAGCTGCACCCGCTGGACTGCCGGTGGCGATGCCGCCGGGGCGCTCGACTTCCGGGCTCACCACGTAAGGGCGCGCCCGATGCCAATAGCGCTTCGCGGCCCCGGTGGCGGCCGACGCCTCCAGCGCGGCACGCGTGGCAAATGCCAGGGCTACAGTGCTGCCTGAGTTCAGGCGCAGCACATCCGCCACCCGCCCGCAGCTGGCCTGTGCGTCGGCCTCGGCGCGCTCGGTCGTGTTCTGGGCATGAGCGGCGCGCTGCGTGGCCAGCACCGCCTTGAGGTCCTGGCTGGCCGCCTCGCTACCGGCCGCCGGCGGCGGCTCGAGCAGTGCCACAGAATCGACCTGCCGCGGACTGAGGTAGGGCAGCGCGACCGGCACTGCGGCAACCGGCGCCGGTTGCGCGACCGGCTGTGCCCCGACGAGACCGGCCGAGCTGAGGGCGAGTCCGCCCCAGAGCAGCCAAACGGCGTATGGATAACCTGCTGGTCGAGATTTCATATGCGGCTCCACGCGAACGGATTGGTCGCGCCCGCTATCCATGGTATACGGCTTGCGCCACTGCACCACCTAGGGAAGTGATCCGCAATGTCGCTGATCTCGGCCACCATTCTGCTGTTCCTCGTCATGGATCCGCTGGGCAACATCCTGCTGTTCGTCACGGCGCTGCAGACCGTCCCGCCCAAGCGCCGCAAGCGCGTGGTAGCCCGCGAACTGCTGATCGCCTACGGGGTGCTGGTGCTGTTCCTGTTCACGGGCGAGCATCTGTTGCACGCGCTCAACATCACGGGCCCGGCCCTCACCATCGCCGGTGGGCTGGTGCTGTTCCTGATCGCGCTGCGCATGGTCTTTCCCTCGCCCGAGCATTCGCTCGCCGAACATGTCAAAGGTGAGCCCTTCCTGGTGCCACTGGCGATTCCCTATGTCGCCGGCCCCTCCGCCCTCGCAACGCTCCTGCTGCTGATGAGCCGCGACCCGCAGCGCTGGCCCGTGTGGCTGCTGGCGCTGACCTGCGCCTGGCTCGCGAGCGCGGCGATCCTGATTCTGGGCGGACAACTCAGCCGCTTTCTCGGCGCGCGGGGACTGCTGGCGCTGGAACGCCTGATGGGGCTGCTGCTGGTCACTCTCGCGGTGCAGATGTTCATCGAGGGGCTGCGCAGCGCGATGCGCACCTGAGGCTCTGTATAGGGCCCCTTGTGCGTCAAAGACCGCTTGAAATGAGAGTATTGATTCATATATGTTACAGCTATGTGGCTCCCCTCTGAGCTGGCCGCCTTTGCCGAGGTGGTCGAACTGGGCTCCTTCACCGCCTGCGCTCGCGCACTCGGCGTCCCCAAAGTCGCGGTCAGCCGCGCAATCCAGAGCCTGGAGAAGCGGGTCGGCACACGACTGCTGACGCGCACCACGCGCCGCATCGCGCTCACCGCCGCGGGCCGCGCCCTCCTGCCCCACGCGCAGCGGGTCGCTGCCGAAACCTCCGCCGCCCGGCGAACCATGCGACCGATGACCGAGGATCGGGTTGGCCTGCGTGTGCTGGCCGATCCCGCCTACGGCCGCGTGCTGCTCGCGCCTCTCCTGCCGCGCTTCATGGAAAGCTATCCGGATATCCCGCTCGAAGTGGAGATGGCGCTGGCGATGCCCGAGGAGCCCGGCGAGCAGTGGGACGTCCTGTTCCAGAACGGTCCGCCGAGGATCGATGGTCTCGTGGCGACCGCGCTCGGCCGTCCCCCGGTGGTGCTGTGCGCAACGCCGGCGTATCTGCGCGCGCATGAGGAGCTGAAGCAGCCCGGCGATCTCGCCCGCCACGCGCTGCTGGTGCCGGGCCAGCAGGTCACCGAATTGCGCCTGCATCGCGGCCGCACGCGGGCGCAGGTCGCACTGACACCGCGCCTGATCGTCACCGATCCGTGGGTCGTGCACGCGGCGACCGTGTCCGGCGTCGGCATCGGCGTGCTGCCCGAGTTCCTGTGCCGACAGGGCCTGGCCATGAACAAGCTCGAGCGCGTGCTGCCCGAATGGCAGGTTGCCGATCTGCTCGAACTGCATGCGGTCACCGACCTGCGGCGCGCGCGCATGCCGGCCGTCAAGGCGCTGATCGATTTCTTCGTAGCCAACATGGTGCCGGTGCTGGGGCGAGGCTGAGGACCGTGGGTGCGAGTGAAGGCGGCGCTATGCCGCGACCCTTCGAGTCATTCGCCGCGGAGCTGCGTGCGCAGAGCCCGCTGCGTGAGCGCATAACGGCCGCCTGCCGCCGGCCCGAACCGGAATGCCTGCCAGCGCTCCTGGCGGCGGCCCGCCTGCCCCCGGCCGCCGCGGCCGGCGTCCAGGCCAGGGCCCGCAAGCTCGTGATCGCGCTGCGCCGGAAGAAGGCCAGCGGGGGCGTGGAGGGCCTGATCCAGGAGTACTCCCTGTCGAGCCAGGAGGGCATCGCGCTGATGTGCCTGGCCGAGGCCCTGCTGCGCATTCCAGACACGGCGACGCGCGATGCGCTGATCCGCGACAAGATCTCCACGGCCGACTGGCAGGCCCACGTCGGCAACAGCCCCTCGCTGTTCGTCAATGCAGCCACCTGGGGACTGCTGATCACCGGCAAGCTCACCGCGACCAGCTCGGAATTCAGCCTCAGCGCCGCGCTCACGCGCCTGATCGGCCGCGGCGGAGAGCCGCTGATCCGCAAGGGCGTGGATCTGGGGCTGCGGCTGATGGGCGAGAAATTCGTCTGCGGCCAGACCATCGAGGAGGCGCTCGCCAACAGCCGGAAGCTGGAAGCGAAGGGTTTTCGGCACAGCTTCGACATGCTGGGCGAGGCGGCGACGACCGCCGCCGACGCGCAGCGCTACTTCGATGCCTACCTGCACGCGATCCACGCGATCGGCCGCTCCGGCGGTGGCCGCGGCGTGCTGGCAGGGCCGGGCATCTCGGTCAAGCTGTCCGCGCTGCACCCGCGCTACTCGCGCGCCCAGCTAGGGCGCGTGATGAATGAGTTGCTGCCACGCCTGCAGGAACTCGCCCTGCTGGCGCGGCACTACGACATCGGGCTGAACATCGATGCGGAGGAGGCCGACCGGCTGGAGATCTCGCTCGACCTGCTCGAGGCCCTGTGCCTCGATCCGCGCCTGCAGGGCTGGAACGGCATCGGTTTCGTGCTGCAGGCCTACCAGAAGCGCTGCCACAGTGCGATCGACTGGGTGATCGATCTCGCCCGGCGTTCCGGCCATCGCCTGATGGTCCGCCTCGTCAAGGGCGCCTACTGGGACAGCGAGATCAAGCGCGCGCAGGTGGACGGTTACGCGGATTTCCCCGTCTTTACCCGCAAATTGTACACGGACGTTTCCTACCTGGCCTGCGCGCGCAAACTCCTCGACGCCCCGGACGCGGTGTTTCCGCAGTTCGCCACGCACAACGCGCACACGCTGGCGGCGGTGATGAGCATGGGGGGCGAGCCCTTCCACGACGGCCAGTACGAGTTTCAGTGCCTGCACGGGATGGGCGAGCCGCTCTACGAACAGGTCGTCGGCCCGCGCCGGCTCAATCGCCCCTGCCGCATCTACGCGCCCGTCGGCACGCACGAGACGCTGCTCGCCTACCTGGTGCGGCGGCTGCTGGAAAACGGCGCCAACAGCTCCTTCGTCCATCGCATCCTCGACCCGCAGGTCGCCATTGCCGAGCTGATCGCCGATCCGGTGCAGGTCGCCAGCGCCATCGAGCCGGTGGGGGCACCGCACCCGCAGATCCTGCTGCCGCGCGCCCTGTTCGGCGCCGAGCGCGCGAACTCCATGGGTCTGGATCTGAGCGACGAGCAGCAGCTCGCGCGGCTGTCGGAATCGCTCCGGGCGAGCGCGCCGGAACGGCGCCATGCGCAGGCTGTACTCGGCGCGGCACCCCGCGCCACTGCGTCCGCGGCGGCGGCGGCGGCTCCGGCCGGCGGTGGCCAGGCCCGCGAGCTGCGCAATCCCGCCGATCATCGCGACCTCGTCGGGACCGTCGCCGATGCTTCCCTGAGCGAAGTGAGCGCCGCCTGCGCCTGCGCGGCGGCGGCCGCGCCGGCCTGGGCTGCGACAGCGCCTGCCGTGCGCGCCGCGGCCCTGTGGCGCGCGGCTGATCTGCTGGAAGAGCGCAGGGCAGGGCTCCTCGGACTCATCGTGCGCGAATCGGGCAAGTCGCTGCCCAATGCCGTCTCCGAGGTGCGCGAGGCGGTCGACTTTCTGCGCTACTACGGGGCACTGGCGCGCGAGCGCCTGCAGCCCGGCAACCACCGGCCGCTCGGACCGGTGGTGTGCATCTCGCCGTGGAATTTTCCGCTGGCGATTTTCACCGGCCAGGTCGCCGCCGCACTCGCCGCCGGAAATCCCGTGCTCGCCAAGCCCGCGGAGGAAACCCCGCTGATCGCCGCGGCCGCCGTGCAGCTGCTGCTGGAGGCGGGGATCCCGGCGGACGTGCTGCAATTTCTCCCCGGTGCGGGCGAGACCGGCGCCGCGCTGGTCGGCGACGCCGCCACCCGCGGGGTGCTGTTCACCGGCTCAACCGAGGTCGCGCGCCTGATCCAGCGCCAGCTCGCCGGCCGACTCAGTCCCGAGGGCCGACCGATCCCGCTCATCGCCGAGACTGGCGGCCAGAACGCGATGATCGTGGATTCCTCGGCGCTGCCCGAGCAGGTGGTCGGCGATGTGATGGCCTCGGCCTTCGACAGCGCCGGGCAGCGCTGCTCGGCCCTGCGGATCCTGTGCCTCCAGGATGACATCGCCGAGCGGGTGCTCGCGATGCTCAAGGGTGCCATGCACGAGCTCGAGGTCGGCAATCCCGACCGGCTGCGCACGGACATCGGTCCGGTCATTACCCCCGAGGCGCGCGCGATGATCTCGGCGCACATCGAGGCCATGCGTGCGCAGGGTCACCCGATCGAGCAGCGCCCCCTGCCGGCCGCGGCCGCGTACGGCAGTTTCGTGGCGCCGGCGCTCATCGAGATCAGCAGTCCCGGCGAACTCCGGCGGGAAGTTTTTGGTCCGGTGCTGCATGTGCTGCGCTATCAGCGCGCCGGACTCGATGCACTGGTCGACGCCATCAACCAGACCGGGTACGGACTGACCTTTGGCCTGCACACCCGCATCGATGAGACGATCGCGCAGGTCACGCAGCGCATTGTGGCCGGCAACATCTACGTCAATCGCAACATCATCGGCGCCGTGGTGGGCGTCCAGCCTTTCGGCGGTACCGGACTGTCGGGCACGGGACCTAAGGCCGGCGGTCCCTGGTACCTCGGCCGGCTGCTCGCGCGCGTTCCGGACGAAGCGGAAGCGCAACAGCCGGGCGACATCGAGCCCGCGGCGCCGGCGACGGCGGTGGCCTATGGGCGTTATCTGGAGTCGCGCGGCCACGTGGCCGCCGCCCGCCGCGTCGCGCAGTACCTGCGCCGCACGCCCCTCGGAGCGGCGCGCGAGCTGCGCGGGCCGGTCGGCGAGCGGAATCTGCGCGCCGTGCGGGCACGCGGCGCGATCCTGGCGCTCGCACAAACAAGCGGCGGCGCCCTGATGCAGATCGGCGCGATCCTGGCGACGGGCAACACGGCGCTCATCGTGGCCGACAATCCGGCGGCTGCCGAACTGGCCGCGCTGCCGCAAGACCTGCGGGCGCAACTGCAGTCCTGTCCCGACTGGCGGCAGGGCGCGGCGATCGCCGGCGTCCTGTACGAAGGGGACGACGCGACGGCATTGCAGGCCATCGTCCGGCAGCTGGCCTCACTCGACGGGCCGGTGGTGCAGATCCAGAGCGCCACGGTGGCCGGCCTGGCCACGGGAGCGGAGGACTACTCGCTCCAGGCCCTGCTCGAGGAAGTCTCGGTCAGCACCAATACGGCCGCTGCCGGTGGCAATGCCCAGCTCATGACGCTGGGCTGATCGCCCGCATCAGAATCGCGCGGATCAGATCAGGTCGGTATCCGCGCCGGCGACGCTGGCGCCGCCCATGCGCACGGTCCGGGACAAGGCCAGTGCCTGCGGCAGGATCTGGGCGCAGTAGAAGCGCGCGGTCTGCAGCTTGGCGCGCAGGAACGCCTGGTCGGCGGCACCTGCGCCGAGCTGATGCGCGGCGACGTGCGCCGCGCGCGCCATCAGCCAACCGCCGAACACGATGCCGCACAGGCGCAGGAAGGGCACGCCGACGGCGTAGGCGGCTCCCGGTTCCGCCCGCAGCTCCGACAAAATCGAGCCGCTCGCCGCCCGGAGCTGACTCAGGCCCTCGCGCGCGGCGGCCATGATCGCGGGGAGCCCCGCCGCCGCGGACGCCGCGGCCGCGTCGCCGCCCGATTTGTAGTCCACCAGCTCTGCATCGGCTTCCCCGAGCAGCGCCTGCAGCGCGGCCCCGGAATCGCGCATGAGTTTGCGGCCGAGCAGGTCATTCGCCTGGATCGCGGTCGTGCCCTCGTAGATCGTCGTGATGCGCGCATCGCGCAGGGTCTGGGCGATGCCGGTCTCCTCGATGTATCCCATGCCACCGTGCACCTGCAGGCCCAGCGACACCAGTTCCGTGCCGTATTCGGTGCCCCAGGCCTTGACGATGGGGATCAACAGCTCCCCGCGCGCCAGTGCGGCGCTGCGCGCAGCGGCCTCGGGCAGCGCGTGCGCCAGATCCAGCTGCAGCGCGGCGTACAGCGCCAACGCGCGCATCGCCTCGACACCGGAGCGGATGGTCAGCAGCATCCGCTGCACGTCCGGGTGGCGGATGATCGCCAGCGACTTGTCGCTTGAAATGCCTACCGGCCGGCCCTGCACCCTGGTGCGCGCCCATTCCGTTGCACGCTGCCGCGCGCTCTCGGCCAGTCCGATCCCCTGCAGGCCCACGGACAGCCGCGCCGCGTTCATCATGATGAACATGAACTCGAGGCCGCGGTTGGGCTCGCCCACCAGGTAGCCGGCCGCGCCGTCCGCATCACCGTAGGCGAGCACGCAGGTTGGGCTGGCGCGTATCCCCAGCTTGTGCTCGATCGACACGCAGCGCACGTCGTTGCGCTGGCCAGGGTTGCCCGCGGCATCCGGCAGGAACTTGGGCACGACGAACAGCGACAGGCCCTTCACGCCGCCGGGCGCGCCGTCGATACGCGCGAGCACCAGATGCACGATGTTCTCCGCCATATCGTGATCGCCGTAGGTGATGAAGATCTTCTGCCCGCGCAGCAGATAATGATCGCCCGCCGGTGCGGCCCGGGTGCGGATCGCGCCCAGGTCCGAGCCGGCCTGCGGCTCGGTGAGGTTCATGGTCCCGGCCCAATGGCCGGTGATCATCTTCGGCAGATAGGCCGCCTGCAGCTCCGGGGAACCGGCGAGCAGCAGCGCTTCAATCGCACCACGCGAAAGCAGCGGACAGAGCATGAAGGCGACGTTGGAGCCGCACCAGATTTCCTCGACGGCCGTGCTCAGCACCTGCGGTGCGCCCTGACCGCCGTGCGCGGTGTCGATGGCAAGTTGCGGCCAACCGCCCTCAACGTATTGGCGGTAGGCCTCGCGAAACCCCGGCGGCGTGCTCACGCCCTCGGCCGTCCAGGCCGCGCCCTGCCGATCACCCGGCCCATTCAGGGGCGCGAGCACATCGGCGGCAAATCGGTCGGCCTCGGTCAGGACGGCGCCGACAAGTTCGGACGAGTAGTCGGAAAACCGCGGGAACCGTGCCAGCTCTCCGGCGCGCAGGAGTGAATCGAGCACAAAACGCAGGTCAGCGACAGGTGCGCGATACACGACAAAATCTCCGGAAAAGCCGCGAAATAATTATGACAAGTCTACCCAAATTGTCCTCTTCGCGGTGGAACGGGAGAGCGGTCACGGCGACAGATGCACTCATACCCCATGATCGGCACCATGTCCAAGCTGTCGGTGGAAACAGTCTCCCGCACGACGCGCCCGACCATCGACGCAACGGGCGAGGCGCTCCTGCAAGCGCTGGCACCCTGGCGGCCCCAGGCGTTTTCCCTGCACGACTCGACCGGCGAAGTCCTGTGGTTGAGCGCCGGGGCGATTGGCCCCGATGAGCACAGCCTGGCGCTCGCGGCACTCGACGTGTTCGCGCTCGAACTGCAGCGCAGCTGCATTCATCGCAAGCTCGAGGACGGCCGCCGCGCGTTGTTCTTCGCGGCCCGCGACCCGCTCGGCGGCTGCTGCGGCCTGGGCTTCGCGCTGATCGAGGGCGGCCCGGTCGATGAATCGCGGATCATCACCGCACCGCTCCGTGCTCTCCTGCAGCGCTTCAGCATGCTGCTGGCGCCCAAGTTCGAGAAGCGCGGCGGTGCCGCGCCCGAGGCCATCAGCACCGCCGAGTTGCTCGAGGGCATGCCGATCCGCGCCCGCGCCTATACACGCCTGCGGCCGGGCAGCGTCACCCGCCGCTACGAGATCTCGCTTTCGGGCGTCGACGCGCGCCACGACGCCGCGGTGTTCGAGCGCGTCATCGGCTGGCTGGTCGAGCACCGGCAGCGCCACGAGACCAAGCCCTCGAGCTTCGCCGTCGCCATTTCAGCCGCGGCGGCACACAACCCGCGCTTCGCCCAGTACATCGAATCCTGCCTGGCCCAGAGCGGGCTAGGCGAAGGCGTGGTGATGCTGATCCTGCCCGCCACCGCCTGGGCTGCACAGCCTGAGCGACTGCGGCCGCTGCTCGACACCTGCCAGCGCCTCCACTGCCACGTGGTACTGGACGATTTCACGATCAGCGAAGCGGCCCTGCAACTGCTGCGCCACAAGTCGATCCGCATGCTCAAGCTCAGTGCCGAGCTGACGACGGCAGCGATGCAGGATCGTTACCCACGGGCATTGCTGTCCGCCTGCACCCAGATCGCGCGCGTCCTCGGGATTCACTGCATCGCCAAGCGCGTGGAATCCGCCGCCGCCAGCCGCTGGCTGGCTGCCGCGGGCATCGACTACATCGACCCGCTCAATCCCGCCGAAACAGCCGCCGCAGCAGGGACGGAGCAGGCGTCGTCGCTGCTGCAGGTTTCGTAGATTCAGGAGCCTTCGCAGCCGGTGGCGGCTTCGAAACCTGCGGGGGTTTCGCAGGCGGGGCGGGCCTGGCCGCGACCTTCGGCACCTTCTCGCCACTGCGGCCCGTGCCCGTGCCGGACGCGCCATAGGGATCGTATCCGACCGTGCGCGCCGGGCCCGCGGGATCGCCGGGCTCCTGCCCTGCGGCCTTGTCTTTCAGGACCTCCGGGTCATCCTCGAGCTTCAGGCCTGGCACGTCGAGGCGCTTCAGCAACCGCGAGGTCGACTCGAGCGCGTGGCGGCCCGACCCGACGGCCCATTGCCATACGGCGTTACCACGCGCGTCGTGGTGCACGCCGCCGGGACCGTCAGGGCCGTCAGGGCCGCCGGGCTTTTTTGCCATCTTGTCATCATCCTTGTCGCCCATACGGCTACCAGCTGTAACGTACCCGGTAACGGAGCACAGTCTCTCCATCCCTCGGCACTGTGACGCTGAAGTGTATGCGTTGCGCGCTGTCCTTGCTGTACGCGTGCGAGTGCTGCAATACCTGCCACCTGCTCCAGCGGTACAGCGGTTCGCGCACCTGCACTTCGACGTCCTGCGATTTGTGGTTGCGCAGCTTGATCTCGATTTCCTCCTCGAGCCAACGGGCGTGGGTATCGACGGCATAGTCCACCTGCCGCCGCTCGCCCACCACATCGAAGGCGCTGCCGAGCCTGAGGCGCACCGTCTCGTCTTTGGGCGTATGGCCGATCACGTCCTCGCCGATGAATTCCAGGCTCCCGTCCGCACTGTCCAGCTTCGATACGCGCACGCGGCCGGCGGGCAGCGGCACACCGAGGCCCGAAGCCGCGTCGTTGCGAAACTCGACGTAGGTGTCCACCTTCGTATTGGCGGCGAAGCCCGGATCGCGTTCGGTATAGGGCTGGCCGAAGGCGCGCGCACCCAGTGCATCGTAAATCAGCAGGCGCCGGGCGGGGATTTGCCGGGCCTGATCGAAGAGCTCGAGCTGCTTGGTGGAGTTGTCCGGCAGCGTCGTGGAGCGGCCCAGCGTGTAGAGATGAAATTCGTCGAAGGCCTTTTCGGCGAAGCCCGGCGCGTTCGCCACGGCCGCCATTTTGGACCGCAGTGCGTACTCCTCGGGACGGGGCGGCGGGGGTTGCACGCGATTGACGTCGCCCGCGACCAGTTTCAGGCGGGCATCCTTGTAGGTGGCACCCGACTGATTGATCACGCTGACCCACGCCGACAGGTCCAGCAGGCCGGAATTGGCGTCGCGGCCTTCGTTGAACACCACGTTGTAGTCCGCCCACCAGGTGATGCCGCTGGTCTGGTAGGTGACCCGCGCGCGCTGCGTACCGCCGACCGGCGATTGCAGCTCCCACACCAGCGTGGGCCTGGTAATCAGGCCTCCGGGCAAGTCGGGGAAATTCACGGCCGAATAGCTGTTCAGGGCATGTACCGTGCCGTCGGCGCTGCGCAGCACCAGTCCGTCGACCGCGGACAGCAGCGTTCCCGACACCGTGGCGGTTTCATTGCCGACACTGTGCTCCACGGTGATAGGGCGGTCGAGGTAACGCAACAGGAGCTTGGGCGTGCTCACCAGGTCAAACTGAAAGTTCTGCTCGAGCACCCGCACGCCCGCAGATGCCGGCACCGTGAAGGTGACGGTCGTCGGGTCAATGAGACCCGCGACATCACTGAAGCGCAGGCTCGAACGCCCGGAGGAAAGCTGCACGTCCCGGTCCTGCCGTACCATCGCATAACCGGGCACGGAAGTGGCGGCGGGCACTGGAGCACCCGGCACGGGCCGATAGAATTCCGCATCGATGGCACCCGGCTGCTGTGAACTGTAGATGGTCAGCGCCGACTCGTCAGGCTGCGCGGCGCAAAACGCCGGCAAGCCCAGGGCGATGATCCGCAATCCGTTCCATTTCCTCATGAGTGCGCTCGCGAATCGACATTCAAAGTGCGACACAGTTCACACCCGCGCGCCGGAACTGTGAGCCAAGGCCCGTGCACTTGCCGGCGCTGAGGGGCACGATACTCCCTGGCCAGGCTGAATGGCATATCCTATTCCGATGCGCACCGCGCCGTTAATTACGCCTCCGCCATCCATGGATACGTCCGCAGTGTCCGCCGCGCCCGCCGCGCCGTCCGTTTCGCCGTCGCCCCTGCACCTGCCGGTGCCCACGATGCCGATGGACCGCGAATTCATTCTGCGCAACCAGATCGCGGAGCGCTATATTTCCGGCCGGCTGCCGCTGCGCGGCGCGCAGGAATTCGAGCGCTACTGCAGCGCACACCCGCAATTGATCGATGAGATCGGGCTGTCCGAACGCGTGCACGCGGGCCTGCGCCTCCTCGAAGCCGGCGGCGTCGCACTACCCTGGGATGAAAAACCGCAGCTCTGGTGGCAGAAGCTGCCGACCCTTATCGCCCTCGCGTCCGTCGCCGGCCTTGCTTTCATCGTCGCGGCAGTGATGGCCGGCAAGATTGCCGGACGCGATGCGACGATCCAGCAGTTGCAGAGCCGCGTGACCGAGCAGCCGGTTGATCCGGCCACCAGCACGCGCATCGTCAAGCTCACGCCCAGCCGCACGGCACCGTCGCGGCACGCAGCGGTCACCCTGGGCGGCGGCCCCGCGCAGATGGCCGACCTGAAGATCGATATGTCCTGGTCCAAATTCACCGCCTTTCGCGTCACGATCGATCGCCAGGACCAGGGCCGGGTGGCGGTACTGAACTACATGCTGCGCGACTCTAACGGCGACTTGCGTCTCGCCCTCAACGATTCCGCCCTGGGCCCCGGCATCTACCAGTTCGCCATCGAAGGCCTGGCGCTGCGCGGCGAGACCGAGGCGCAGGCCTGGATCACCGTTGCCGTAGCACATTGAGCGCGCTCGGCGCCGCGGGACTGAACGGCCTAGTCCAGCACCGTGCGCGGTGATTGATTGAGGACCGGCCGCGTCGCCAGCCAACCACAGGTGACGACCAGCAGCCCGGTGCCGATGAATCCGGCGCACCACATCAGGGCGTCGAAGCGGTAGTGCAGGTCGAGTTGCCGCGCCAGCAGATAGCCGCCCAGGGCGGCGCCGGAGGCGGCGAGCAGGCCCGCCAGCAATCCGATGGCGGCAAATTCAGCCAGGCTGGAGCGCAGCAGCATGGCGCGACCGGCACCCAGTACCCGCAGGATGGCCGTCTCGTAGCGGCGCTCGTCGCGACTGACCTGCACCGCCGCCAGCAGCACCGTAAGCCCGGCGAACAGCGTAAAGACGAACACGCTCTGCACCGCGGTCACCGCCTTGTCGATGACCGAGCGCACCTGTGCCAGCAGGTCGCCAATATTGAAGATCGAGACGCTCGGAAACCGTCGCACCAGCTCGGCGAGCGCCCCGGGGGAGCGTGGCTGGAACAGCGCGCTCGTCATGTCGCTGCCCGCCATGCCCTCGAGCAGCCCCGGCGGAAACATGATGAAGAAATTGGGGCGGAAGCTGTCCCATTTCACTTTACGGAAACTCGCGACGCTCACTTCGAACTGCTCGCCCGCAACATCGAAGCGCAGCCGATCGCCCAGCTTCAGATTCAGCGACTCCTGAAATTCGCTGGCGAGCGATACCAGGGGTTTGCCGGTGTCAGCTGCGCTCCACCAGCGCCCGGCGATGATGCGATTGTCGTCGCCGAGCTCCGCCGACCAGGTCAGATTCTGCTCGCGATTGGCCAGGTCGCCACGCTGGCGTTCGTGTCCGCCGCGCAGCATCGTCGCGCTCGGCAGGCGCGGGTCGATCTTCTCGCCGTTGATGGCGATGAGCCGGCCACGCACCATCGGCAGCATGCGCTCCGGACGGGCGCCGGCGGCGATCAGGGCCGCCCGGAAATCCTCCTTCTGCCCGGTGGGTATATTGACAAAAAAGTAGTTCGGCGCGCCGGCCGGCAGGCTGGTGCGCCAATCGTTCACCAGGTCGCGGCGCAGGATCGCCAGCACCAGCAGCAGCATGACGCCGAGGCCGAAGGCCACGATCTGCGCCACGGCAGCGCTCCGCCGGCGTGACAGATTGGCGAGCCCATGCCGCAGAGGCAGGCGGGTGCTGCCGCGCGCCCGGCCCGCCAGCCGCACCAGCAGGGCACCGCCGAGGCCCAGGCTCAGCAGCACCGCCGCCAGCGCGGCGACAAACCATAGACTGAAGCGCCAGTCCGCCAGTGTGCCGTAGATGACTCCGGCTATGGCCGCTGCCGCAGGCGCCAACGACAACCACAGGCGCGCGGGCGGCGGCCCCGCATCACGGCGCAGTACCCGCAAGGCCGGCACGCGCGTGAGCTGCAGCAGCGTCGGCAGCGCAAAGCCCGCGAGCATGGCGATGGCGACGACGAGGCCGATCAGCGCCGGCATCCAGCCGGCCGGCGGCAGATCGGTGCGCAGCAGGCCGGCGAGCGCGCGCAGCAGCCAGCTTTGAGTGAGCCAGCCGACCGCCGATCCGAAGATCGTGGCCAACATGCTCAGCAGCAGCATCTGCACCACGGTGACGCCCAGCACGAAGCGTCTCGCGGCGCCCAGCGTCTTCATCAGAGCCACCACATCGAGGTGGCGGGCCACGTAACCGCGGGCGCTCATCGCCACTGCCACGGCACACAGCAATACCGCCACGAGGCTGGCCAGCGACAGGAAGCGGCCTGCGCGCCGCGCAGCATCGCCGATCTGCGGACTGGCATCGGCGACACGGGCCAGCCGTTCCGCCGGGCGCGCGCGCGCCGTAAACCACTCGTCGTAGCGGCTCAGTGCACGGTCGGCGCCCGCGAGCAGCAACACGTACTCCATGCGGCTCGCCGGTTGCACGAGCTGGGTCGCGGCGAGGTCGGCATCGTTGAGCAGCAACCCTGGCGCAAAGTCGACGAAAGCCGAGCCCTGATCAGGGCGCGCGACCAGGATTCGCTCCACGCGCAATGCGCGTGCCCCGACCATGAGGGTATCGCCTAAACTCGCGCCCAGCGCCGCCGCCAGGCGCGAATCGGGCCAGCAGGTACCCGCGGCGGGTAGCTCGCGCGTTACAACACCGGCACCGAAGGCCTGCGCGGCGATCTTCAGGCTGCCACGCAGCGGATAACCAGCGCTCACCGCCCGCACGTTGGCGAGCTGGCTGACGTCACTCTTGAATACGACCGACAGCAGCGTCGTGAGGCGCGCAGTCCTGAGGCCCAGGTTCTGCGCCTCCACCACCAGCTCAGGCGACAGCGGCTCGGGGGACTCGATGCGCGCATCGGCCGCCAGCACCTCACTCGCCTGCGCCTGCACTGCGCGCCCGACGCGATCGACGAGAAAGCCCACGCCCGTGAGCGCCGCCACGGCCACCGAGAGCGACACGAGGAGCACGGCGAGTTCCCCGGAGCGCCACTCGCGGCGCAGCAACCGCAAAGCCATCCACAGCACGGCCATGCGCTACACCAGGGCCCCGGCGTCCATCGTCAGCCTGCGCGAGCAGCGCGCCGCCAGCGAAGTATCGTGCGTGACCAGCACCAGCGTGGTCTGCGCTGCGGCGTTGAGTTCGAAGAACAGGTCGATAATGCGCGCGCCGGTCACCGTGTCGAGGTTGCCGGTCGGCTCATCGGCAAACAGCACGGCCGGATCGCCGACCGAGGCACGCGCCATGGCCACACGCTGCTGCTCTCCTCCGGAGAGCTGCCGCGGATAGTGGCCGGCGCGCGAGCCCAGTCCCACGCGGCCCAGCATGTCCAGCGCCGGCGAGCGGGCATCACGCCGTCCCCGGAGCTCCAGCGGCAACATCACGTTTTCCAGCGCCGTCAGCGCCGGCACCAGGTGAAAGGCCTGGAACACGAAGCCCACGCGCGCTGCACGCAGGCGCGCCCGGCCGTCCTCATCGAGCGTGGTCAGATCCTCGCCGGCGAGCCAGACGCGTCCCGAACTGGGCAGATCCAGCCCCGCAAGCAGGGCCAGCAGGGTCGACTTGCCGGCACCCGACGGTCCGATGATCGCCACGCTTTCGCGCGCGCGGATCTCGCACGATACGTCGCGCACAATGGTCAGGGGTCCCTCGGGGCTGGTAACCTGCTTGGTCGCTCGCTCGGTGCGGAGAACAATGTCGCGCGTCATCGGTATCCTGTCCTTCCTGTGGCTCCTGCTGCCGATCGGAGCGGTGCGCTCCGCGGCCCTGCCGGCTCCGGTGATTCTCGTTTTCGGGGATAGCATCAGCGCCGGTTACGGCATTGCCCCGGAATCGGGTTGGGTGAATCTGCTGTCGAACCGGCTGCGCCAGGAAGGTTACGGATTCCGGGTCGTGAACGCCAGTGTCAGCGGTGAAACAACCTTGGGTGGACTCGCCCGGCTGCCGCGTGCACTGGCCACGCATGACCCGCGCATCGTGATCATCGAACTGGGCGGCAATGACGGTCTGCGAGGATTGCCGCTGGCCGGCACCCGCGCCAACCTTGATACCATGATCGGGCTGGCGGCTCGCCACGGGCGATCGGTGCTGCTGCTCGGCCTGCGCATGCCACCCAACTATGGCGAGCGCTACACCCGCGGTTTTGCCGACATATACACCCTGCTGGCGCCCGCCCACCACGTCCCGCTCGTACCGTTCCTGCTGGCTGGTATCGCGGACCAGCCGTCCTTGATGCAGGGCGACGGGTTGCATCCCAATGAGCGCGGACAACCGATTCTGCTGGATAATGTCTGGCCTGTGCTCAAGCCCTTGCTGCGCACGCCGCCACACTGAAGCGCCGACCGACGGGCCGGCGGGAGTCTAGGGGTATGGACAGATTCTGGGTCAAGCAGTACCCGCCAGGTACGCCCGCCGACATCGATGCACGGGAATACGCGTCGCTGAAGGCGCTGATTGAGCTCAGTTGCCAGCAGTTCGCCACACACACTGCCTTCATTCAGATGGGACAGCGCTGCAGCTACGCGGACCTTGACCAGCTGTCCAATCGCTTCGCCGCCTGGCTGCAGCGGCACGGACTGAAGAAGGGTGATCGCGTCGCGATCATGCTGCCAAACATCCTGCAGTATCCAGTGGTCATGTTCGGCGCGCTGCGCGCCGGGATGACGGTCGTCAATACGAACCCGCTCTACACCGCCCCCGAACTTGAGCATCAGCTGCGCGATTCAGGCGCAGCGGCCCTGGTGGTGCTCGAGAATTTCGCCCATGTGGCCGAACAGGCCTTGCCAGCTACGTCGGTGCGCCACGTCGTGGTCACGGGCGTCGGTGACCTGATGGGTTTCCCCAAGGGTGCGCTCGTCAATTTTGTCCTGCGGTATGTCAAGCGGAAGGTGCCCGCATGGCACCTGCCCGAGGCGCACTCGCTCGCTGAGTTGCTCAAGAGCAGTCCCGACAGCCCTGAGCCGGTCGAGGTCAATCACAACGACATCGCCTACCTGCAATACACCGGCGGCACCACCGGCGTTGCCAAGGGAGCGATGCTCACGCATGGCAACATGGTAGCGAACGTCCTGCAGGCCCGCGCCTGGTTCAAGCAGGTCCAGATCGATGACATCACTTACGTGTGTGCGCTGCCCCTGTACCATATCTTTTCACTGACTGCGAACTGCCTGCTGTTCGCATCAGTCGGTGGGACCGGCCACCTGATTGCCAATCCGCGGGATTTCCCCGGCTTCGTGAAGGAATTACGCAGCCACCCGCCGATGTTCTTCATGGGCGTCAACACCTTGTTTAATGCCCTGCTGAACACGCCCGGGTTCAGCGATCTGGATTTCTCCCACTTCGTCGCGACAGTGGGTGGCGGCATGGCGGTGCAGCGCGCAGTCGCCGAGCGCTGGAAGCAGACCACGGGTTGCGAGGTCACCCAGGGATGGGGCCTGACCGAAGCCTCCCCCGCCGTCTGCGTCAGTCCGCTGGTGGGCGTCAGTTTCAACGGCTCCGTCGGTCTCCCACTGCCGTCGACGGAAGTCAGCATCCGCGACGATGACGGCAAGGAGCTCGGACTCAACGGCGTCGGTGAAATCTGCGTGCGTGGCCCCCAGGTAATGCGCGGCTACTGGCAGCGCCCGGACGAAACCGCGAAGGTCATGCTCCCTGAGGGCTGGCTACGCACGGGCGATATCGGCCGCATGGACGATCGCGGTTACGTTTTCATCGAAGACCGGAAAAAGGACATGATCATTGTCTCCGGCTTCAAGGTCTTTCCAAACGAAGTCGAAGATGTCGTCGCGCGCCTCCCCGGCGTCGCCGAAGTCGCCGCCGTCGCCGAGCCTGACGAGCGCTCCGGAGAAGTAGTCGCGCTGTACATCGTGAAGAAGGATCCGGCCCTGACCGCCGAGGCAGTCATCGAGCATTGCCACAAGTATTTGACCGGATACAAGCTGCCACGCCACATCTACTTCAGGACCGACTTACCCAAGACTAACGTGGGCAAGATATTGCGAAGGGCGTTGAGGGAAGGGGCGGGTTAGGACCTTCGCTTTAGGTTCCGGGGACTGGTAAGTCTGCGAGTCCTGCCTGGCGATCTCTGAGGCACATCAATTTCCTGTCCAACAAGAAATACGCCCAAGCCAACTCGAACATTATCAGCTTGATGGCTCGCTATTTGTGTTCGAATTCGGCTTTGACTTTGCCGCCAGCGATCGACGCTATCAACGAGGGTGGCCGCGCGCTCTGAAAATGTGGAGTGAAAGAGGGCTGCCTCATCACGACCCAGGTTGAGAATTTCCCGAAACCCTACAAACAGCGGGTCCGCCTGATTTTCAATATTGTTGACCATCGTGGACCCCAGATCTTGCAGACGAGAAGAGAACTCCGACACCACTTCCGCACCAAATCCCCTGGCACGAAGGCTCGACTTTCGAACGCGCACAAGCCCTTGGCTAGTTCTTGAAACAGCGCCTGTACGCAGCAATTCCTTCAATACTGCTACCGGGGTTACGTCTCCACCGTACCGCCTTACGAGGCTGCGAAAAGTCAGCCCTGGTCCGTGCACGCGGAGCCTAATGGCATTTCCCTTCTTATCCAGGAATTCGGGATCCGTGCGCCAACCATGCAATACTCGAGCCGTACGCTGCTCCTGGAATGATTAAGGCGGTTGCCAATGCGGGCGTTTTCCGCGGCAACTTTAATGCAGGCCAACTTTGCAGCAATCATGAATTCTCCGGCGCCAAGGCCGCTTCGAAGGCAGAGCTTTGCCACTGGTGCCAGTGCGTAGGCAAGTGCACCAAAGCTCGCTGGCGCCCCAACGCTAGTACGTTGGACCCTTTTCTTAGGGCTCGACAAGTTGGTTCTCTTTCAGTCCGGCCGTTCGCGTTGCGCTCAATTGCTACCTGGCGTCAGAACAGATTCCGAATAGACCCACACCCAAGCGCCTCAGATCCTTAGGCGTTCTAAGACTCTCTGTATTGCGCACCTCGTGCTCTTCTAGCCAATCATTAATTTCGTGCATGAACGATAGGCTTCGCTCCTGCGCGAACCGCAAGAACTCCGGGATGTGACGGCGGTGGATGCGCGTGCTGTCGGCGCACTGCCAAAAGAGCTTTGGGAGATTGTGCGCTACCCCTAGACGTCTAGTCGAAGCCAATGCGGCATCCACGAGAAATCGAAAGTTTGGTTCAAACGGCAAGTACTCTGGGATCATGAAATTCAAACACCGTCTAACTAGCCTATACTTTCCAGAGGAGACCTTTTTTATAGTTCCAAATTCAACCAGAAGCGCCACGACTTTGGTTGGCGCCAATGTGACTTGGCACGCCTTGAGAAGTGAAGCGATGCTTCTCCCACCGCGAACCGGAAGATCATCAGGCTGTCCTGCGCGGTTAAGGAATAATGGATCTCTCAACCAGCGATTGACGATACTTGAGCTTACATATCCAAACCCGATGCGTACCACTTTGAGTCGTGACTTTGATGCCCCCGCTTGGCGGATCGCAGAGCGACACTCCAGCAGCAATTGCGATTGCGAAGCTCCAGACTTGCGCAGAAAAGTCAAAATGGGAAGCAGGAGATCCTGCGTGCTTGGAAATTGCTCTTGTTCGTGATTACGGAGCATGCCTTGTCGTAAATGGTGCATATGGGGCCTGTTGGATCGTGGCATCACATTGATTAGGTTTAGCGACTCTAGGCTCGAGCGGTTAATTAAACGCGATACATCGCGCGACTCTCACGCGAGCTTAAGACTCTTCAGAATCTCGGAGGAAAAAGATGCGCCGTCGCGACGCTTTCCGGGCGCTTGCCTAGGTGCACACGACCGATGGCACTTCATTGAAAATATGAAGTGGATGAACAGGTGCCAGTGATGGGTCGCTTACCAGCAAGAATGACTTGCGTAGCGACAACTGTTAGCGCCGGGAGGTTAGGTTTCAACGAATAGCCGCAGCACCCGACATGCTGCAAAAAATATAGGCCCTACAGGGCCTTATTAGGTAGCCGGCGCGCCGCTACCTACAACGCCAGAGCTAACTGCGCCACTGCCCACTACGCCGGAACTGACCGCACCGCTACCTACAACGCCGGAGCTGACGGCACCGCTACCTACAACGCCGGAGCTGACGGCACCGCTACCTACTACGCCAGAGCTGACCGCACCGCTACCTACTACGCCAGAGCTGACCGCACCGCTACCTACTACGCCAGAGCTGACCGCA